>Ga0194111_10000539_pt1 | contig 46399 bp, 43 predicted proteins | sample TA2KigC300mmetaG_FD_146194 | JGI IMG/M metagenome (GOLD analysis project Ga0194111, IMG submission 146194) | Freshwater microbial communities from Lake Tanganyika, Tanzania - TA2015033 Kigoma Deep Cast 300m | ecosystem: Environmental > Aquatic > Freshwater > Lake | place: Tanzania: Lake...
CCTCGATCGAGGACCGGCAGCCGCCGGGACGGAGGATCCGTTGAGCCGCCCGTCGGACGACACCGGCGCCTGGAAACTCCTCGCGATCGTCGCCGCGGTCGCGGCCGCCGTCTTCGCGGTGCTCTGGCTGGGCATGACGCTCACCGCCGAGCCGGAGAGACTGCTCGTCGCGGTCGTCAAGATCGTCTACACCATCCTGATCGTGCTCGCGGCGATGGCGGGGCTCCGATGGCACACCGCGGCCGGAATCGGGCTCGTCGCGGCGGCGCTCCTGGCGGTGGCGTGGGTGCTGCTGCGGGCGCCCTACTACCCGCCGCTCGGCGCGCTCAGGACGCTCCTACTTCTCGCCGTGCCCGTGGGACTTTCGGGCGTCTTCCTCGTCCTGGCGGGCGGCATCAAGGCCGGCACGTGGCCTCCGGACCGCGCGGGGCGCCGCGCCGCCGGCTGACCGCGGCGTCGAGCAGGAGTCCCTCGAGGTCCTCCGCCATCCTCTCGTACGTGAAGAGCGAGCGGGCCCTGGCCAGGGCCGAGCCGCCCAGCCTGCGCGCAAGCGCGGGGTCTCTCAGCAGCTCCTCGATCGCGCGGGCGAGCGCCCGCTCGTCTCCCGGCGGGACGACGAGCCCGTCCTCCCGGTCGCGGACGGCCTCTCTGGTCCCCGACACGTCCGTCGCGACGATCGGCGCGCCGACGGACATCGCCTCGAGCAGCGTATTCGCCATCCCCTCGTTGAACGACGAGAGCGCGAAGACGTCGGCCGCTCCGAGCAGGTCTCGCACATCGTCACGGAAGCCCGCGAACACGACCGCCTCGGCGACGCCCGCGCGCCGCGCCTCCTCTTCGAGGTCCTTCCGCCGGCCGCCCTCGCCGACGATCACCAGCCGCGCCCCCGGCACCTGCGACCGCACCTCCGCGAAGGCCCTGATCAGCGCGTCAAAGCCCGTCATCCGCGCGAGTCGCCCGACCGCCACGACCACGGGCGCGCCCGGCTCGACGCCCAGCGACTCCACGGCGCGCCGGCGAGCGACGCGAAGGAGATCGGGTTGACATCGCCCGGGAGCCACACGCGGCGAGCCGGCAGGCCGCGCGCCTCGACCTGGCGGAGGACGCGCTCGTGCGACCAGAGCGCCACGGCGCGGTGCCCGCGCCCGGACAGCGAGCGCGCGGCCTCGAGCGCCCACTTCTCGGTGCCGCCCCAGTCGCGAGAGGTCACGCAGAAGAGCACGGTGAGCACGCGGGCCATGTCACGCTCCTGGGCTGCCGTCGGGCCCGGCACCATCCCGTGCGAGGAGAACCCTGAGAGCCCGGACCGCCTCATCGCGCACGGCGTCCCGGGTCGCCTCGGTGACCCGGAGCAGCACGATGTCGTCGCGCGCGCGGATCGCGTCGAGGAACGCGTTCGACCGGTCCTGGACGGTCGCAAGGACGGCGACCGGCGAGTCGAGCGCGGTGAGCACAGCGCGCTGGAACCGCTCCGAGCAGAGCTCCATGCGCCCGATCTCGTCCATCACGACGAGGCGCGCGCCGGCGACGGCGCGCTCGACGGCCGGCACGCCCACGCGCTCGAGATCGTCCCGGTTCACACCGTATCGCCCGACGCGGTAGGGGCTCTCGAGGTCCACGCGTGCGAGCACGCCCGAGGCGGACCCGTCGAGGTCCTCGATCAGGAACCCCACGCGCTCGCCGCCCTCGCGGATCTCCCTCGTGACGAACCCCATCGCGCGCACGCCCAGACGGGACGCGACCGCGCGGATGAGCGTGGTCTTCCCGACCCCGGGGCGCCCGGTCACGAGGACGTTCTTGCGACGCGTCGCCACGCCCGCTCCCCCACCCCTCTCTCCGAGGACGGACCGCAGCCACGCCCTCGCCCGCGCGACGTGCGTCGCCGCCCAGTAGACGCGCCCGCACGACGGGCACCTGGCGAAGCGCGACTGCGTCGCGAGGACGTACGGCGGCACGAGCCCGCCCATCTCATCGGCGTGGGCCTCGGTAACGGGCACGTTGCAGCGCAGGCACCGGGAGAAGAACCCCGCGGGGTCGGGCGACAGGCCAAGCTCGCGCGCCACGAACCTGAGCTGGTCCGCCACGCGGTCGCCCTCGACGAGCACGACGCGGACGGGCAGGCGCGTCGCGGCGATCTCACGGTCGCGGGTGAGGATCACGCGCCCGTCGCGCAGGGCCGCGAGCCGGATCTCCTCGTCGGGGGCGTGGGCGGCATACGCGGCGTCGTACCCCAGCATCCGGAGCGTCTTCGCAAGTCGCCCGAGCATCGCGTCGGCGACGAAGGTCGGTCCGCCCTGCCGCGACTCGGAGTTCATCGTCCCGGCCGCCCTGACACGATGCTCGTGTAGACGCGCTCGTTCCCCTCGACCATTCTCTCGAACGTGAACCGGTCCCTGACCAGGCGCACCGCGTTCGCGCACAGCCGCGCCGCGAGTTCTCTGTCGGACACGAGCCGCACGACCGCGTCCGCGAGAGCCCTCGGGTCCTCGGGCGCGACCAGAAGTCCGGTCTCACCGTCGAGCACGATCTCGGGGATCCCACCGACCCGTGTCGCGACGACCGGTCGCCCGGCGGCGAGCGCCTCGAGGATCGCGACAGACAGACCCTCGCGGGAGCGAGGGGAGTTCGCAAGGACGTCCATCGCCGCGAGGACTTCCGGTATGTCCTCACGATATCCCGCCATGACGACGCGATGGCCCAGCCCGGCTGCGGCGACGGCGGTCCGCATCGCCTCCGAGTCGGTGCTCTTCCCTACCAGAAGGAACCAGGCATCCGGTACGGCCTCAAGCACCAGACGCGCCGCCCGAAGGAACACGTCGTGTCCCTTCCAGCCGGGATAGAAGTTGGCGACCTTGGCGATGAGTGGCGCCCGGTCCGGCACCCCGAGCTCACGCCGCACGCGCCCGCCATCGAGCCCGGGACGGTACCGCGTGGTGTCCGTCCCGCTGTACACGACGCTGATTCGCTCTGGGTCAACGCCGTAGTCCACGAGCACGTCCTTCACTGCCTGGGAGATCGCAACGATCCTCGTGACCACCCCCGACGTGTACTTGATGCGACTGCCCAGGTTGTCCTTCGGCCTGTGAGCGACGCGGCGCGAGACAACGAACGGGCGGCGCGTCAGCGCGGCCGCGATGAGCCCCAGCGTGTGCGCGTGCGCGCGGTGCGCGTGGACCACGTCAACCGAGCGTGCAGCGATGAGACGCGCCAGGCGCCCAATGACGAGCGGGTGGAGCTCCGAGATCAGGTCCATCGGGACGACGTCGATCCCCGCCGCGCGCGCCCGCCCATCGAGGATGCTCCCCCCCGTCGTCACGAGCGTCACGCGGTGCCCCCGCTTCGCCAGCCCCTCGCAGAGGGCCAGCGTCTGGGCCATCGCCCCGGTCCACGACGGGGACTCGATGATGTGGAGAACGCTCAGGCGGTCGTCGCTCATGGATGCCTCCACGCCGGACTGAACCAATGGCGACGCGATGCTACCCGCCGGCCGCCGCCCCGGCAACCGGAGAGAGCGGAAGGCCCGCGGACCCTGCTGCCGAATCCCGGTCGCCGCTCACACGGACACCGGCGCGCAGACGCAGACCTGGCAAGGGCCACTCCCGTGGTGTTGTAGCAACCAGATAGTGTCCCCCTAACTGCCATGAGATTATGTCCCCTCGGGCAGGGGCGCTGGTCTGGAGCTGAGGTAGACCTGGAGCATGGTTCTGGCTCCCTTGGGATCGCCGGGCATTCTGCGCTTCCAGGATCTGACAGGCTCCGTGATCTCTGTCGGGGGGTGAGTGGCGATCTTGCGGTCGCCATACCAGACGGACCATGCTCCGTCAAGATGTTGCCTGACGAGGACCTTGGCTCTGGCGAAGCTCCTGCGGTTGTCTCCCGGTGGGATGTCGATGGTGAGAGAGCCGAGACGGACGCAGTTGTCGTTGGCGACGGTGGCCTCGTACGCGAAGCCGACCATGCGGTAGCGGTCTCGTCTGGAGATCCTGCGGAAGGCGGAGTGTGGTTCCGTGGGCGCGGTGGCGAACATCTTGTTGTACCGGTCGATGAAGACGTTCTCGAGCCAGCGGTTGGCGGTGTCGATATCGGTGAGGCGGTGGAACTCGAGTTCGGCGATGAGGCGGTCCTGGAGGGTGCGGAAGTTGCGCTCGATCCTACCCTTGGCTTGTGGGGAGTAGGCGGGGATGGCCCTGATGCCGAGCTCCAGGAGGACTCTGCCGAGGTGGGTAGGGAAGCGGGCGCCGAGGACCTCTTCCTCAAGGCCCCAGTGGTTATCGAGCCGTTCGTGGATGCTGTGGCGGTCCTGATAGACGGAGATGGGGGCACCGTGGCGCCTGATGAGCATGTCGAGGAGCCTGAGGTATCCGACGGCAGACTCGGCGCGGACGAACAGGGCGGCGAGGAGGGAGCTGTCGGCGTCGTCGATGGCGGTGAGGAGGCAGCATGGAGGGTGGTCTGGTCCGAACCAGCGATGGGGGCTGCCGTCCCACTGGGCCATGATGCCGCGGCGACACTTGCGCGGCCTTCGGGCGCGGTGTCTGGGCGGGCGGCGGATGCGCTTGGGAGGTCTACCCGCTCTGCGGAGGATCCTGCGGACGGTCTCGCGGCCGAGGGAGATGTTCTCGTGCTCTCTGAGCATCTGGGTGAAGTGGCAGTCGTTGAAGCCTGCGTATCGTTGCTCGTGGAGGGTGACGACGCGCTGGGCGAGTTCTTGAGGCAGGGCATGGGCGACGGATCGGCCCCTGTTGCCGTGTACCAGGCCGATGGCCCCGGCATCGACGTAGCGACGCTTCAGGCGCTTGGCGTGCCTGTAGCTCACGCCCAGAGTCACGGCAGCCTGCGTCAGGCTCATGCCTTCCAGGAGGACCTGCTCGAGAACGCGAGCCCTGTGAAGTTCCCCACGGCTCATGACGACCTTCCCCTCCATGCTTGCCTCCTCCCCGTACGGGAAGGGGACATAGTCTCATGACAGTTAGAGGGGACATAGTCTAAGGGCAGCCACAAGGGCCACTCCCGTGGTGTTTAAGCCAAGCGCAAGTGTCCCCTCAACAGCGAAGCGATTATGTCCCCTGCTGCGGGGGAGCTGGTCTGGAGCTGAGGTAGACCTGGAGCAGCTGTCTGGCTCCCTTCGGGTCTCCGGGAGCCCTGCGCTTCCAAGAGCGGATGGGTTCCCGGAGCAAGGTCGGGGGATGCGTCGCGATCTGCCTGTCGTGGTGCCAGACGGTCCAGCCACCGTCCAGGTGCTGCCTGACGATGACCCTGGCTCTGGCGTAGCTGCGACGCCCTGGGCCTGCCGGGATGTCGATCATCAGTCCACCGAGACGGATGCAGTGGTCGTTGGCGACGGTGGCCTCATAGGCGAACGCGACCTTGAGACGACGGTCGCGCCAGGGGATCTTCCGGAAGGCAGAGCCTTCCTGCGCAGGCTTCCTGGCGAAGCGTTGGTGGTAGCGGGCGATGAACGTGCTCTCAAGCCAGGCGTTGGCGGGGTCGATGTCTGTGATGTCATGGAGCGCAAGCTCGGCGACCAGGCGATCCTGGAGGGTGCCGAAGTGGCGTTCGACTCTGCCCTTGGCCTGGGGGGAGAACGCCGGGATCGGCTCGATGCCCAGTTCCCGGAGCACCCTGCCGAGATGCGTGGGGAACCGGACGCCCAGGATCTGTTCCTCGAGGCTCCAGTGGTCGTCGCCGCGCTCGTGGATCGTGTGACGGTCCTGGTAGATAGCGAGCGGGGCACCGTGCCTTCTCAGCATCATGTCGAGCAGCCGGAGATACCCGATGGCGCACTCGGCCTCGATGAACAGGGCGGCGAGAAGGGAACTGTCGGCGTCGTCCACGGCCGTGAGGAGGCAGCAGGGCGGATGGTCCGGGCCGAACCAGTGATGCGCGCTGCCATCCCACTGCACCATGATGCCGCGGCGGGACTTGCGGGGGCGGCGAGAGCGATGCGCGGGAGCAAGCCTCCTGCGTTTGGGCGGCCTGTGCGCCTGGCGGAGGAGCCTGCGGACGGACTCGCGGCTGACGGCGATGTGCTCTTCCTCCTCAAGCATCTCCGCGAAGTGGGTGTCGTTGAAGTCCCGGTACTTGTGGTCGTGGAGATCCAGGATGCGGGCCCTCAGCGCAGGGTCCAGGGCGTTGCGTGCAGGCGTGCCGCGGGCCTTGTGGACCAGCCCTGCCAGCCCCTCGCTTCGGTATCGCCGGTAGACCCGTCTGGCCTGACGGTAACTCATGCACATGATCCCGGCCGCCTCCCGCAGGGTCATGCGGTTGCCTGCCACCTGCTGCAGAGCGGCGGCCCTGTGAACCTCTCTCCGACTCAAGACGACCGTCTCCTCCATGTGCGCCCCCTTCCGAGAAGGGGACATTCTAGCGTTGCAGCCAGAGAGGACACTTCTGCTTTGCTATCACAGGCTGCGCCTCGCTCGTTGACCGCGCCCCCGGCTTGCCCTAGAATCTCATGGGCTGAGCGCTCCAGTGGCCCGCCAGGGCCGTGGGCGTTCACGCATCCGTCCTTGCTCGCTGTCGACCCGAACACCCGGAGAGCTCTCGATGCCGCACGACCTTCGGCCGACCCCCGGCAGCGCCAGGCCGAAGTACTGGCGGAAGCCGCTCGACGCGGACCGCATCAAGATCCCGTACGGCGAGATCCACATCGTCGTGAAGCGCTGCAAGGGCTGCCGGTTCTGCGTCGAGTACTGCCCGCGCCACGTGCTCGAGATGTCCGAGGACTTCAACGCCAAGGGCTACCACTACCCGAGGGTGAAGCCAGGGAGCGTGTGCCTGGACTGCGGGCTGTGCGAGCTTCTCTGTCCCGAGTTCGCCATCTTCTGCGTGGAGCAGGACGATGCGGCGGACGGAGACGCAAAGAAGGAGGAGGGCGCCGCATGACGACGGCCGAACCCAAGGGCGTCCTCACGGGCGAGCACTACCTGGACGGCGACCACGCCGCGGCCGAGGGCGGGCTGGCCGCCGGCTGCCGCTTCTTCGCCGGCTACCCGATCACACCGTCCACCGAAGTGGCCGAACGCATCGCGGCGAGGTTCCCCGCGGTCGGCGGGCTCTTCGTGCAGATGGAGGACGAGATCGCGTCGGTGGCCGCGATCCTCGGCGCATCGTGGGCCGGCGCGAAGACGATGACCGTGACGTCGGGGCCGGGCTTCTCGCTCATGATGGAGAACATCGGCCTCGGCCTCATGATGGAGGTGCCGACGGTCATCGTCAACGTCCAGCGTGGCGGCCCCTCCACCGGCCTTCCCACGCTTCCCGGACAGGCCGACATGATGCAGGCGAGGTGGGGCTCGCACGGTGACTACGAGATCATCGCGCTCTCCTCGTCGTCGCCCCAGGAGGCCTTCGAGCAGGTCATCACGGCCTTCAACCTCTCCGAGAAGTACCGCCTGCCCGTGCTCGTGATGATGGACGAGTGCGTCGGCCACATGACGGAGAAGGTCGTCATCCCGAAGGCCGAGGACATCGAGATCGTTCCCCGCAAGCTCTACCGCGGCGCGAAGGGGACCTACCGCCCCTACGAGCCCGACAAGGACATGATCCCGTGGATGGCGCGCGCCGGCGACGGCCACCGCTTCCACACGACCGGCCTCACGCACGACGAGCGCGGCTATCCGGTCATGTCCGCCGAGTGCCAGGAGAAGTGCGTGCACCGGCTCGTGGACAAGATCCGCTCGCGCGCGGACGACATCGTCGTACTCGAGGAGGAGGCCACCGACGGCGCCGACGTCGTGGTCGTGTCGTACGGCATCTCCTGCCGCGTGGCCGTCCCGGCGATCGAGCGCGCGCGGGCCGAGGGGCTCAGGGTGGGGAGCCTCAAGCTCGTGACCGTGTGGCCGTTCCCCGAGACGCGGATCAAGGAACTGGCGCGGACGGCGAAGGCCTTCGTCGTCCCGGAGCTCAACTACGGGCAGATGTGCTACGAGGTCGAGCGGTGCGCGGCCGGGCAGGCGCGCACCATCCTCGTGCCGCACGGCGGCGGGTGGGTGCACGATCCCACGAGCATCTACGAGGCGATCAGAGAGGGCGCGAGATGACAACGAAGGCGGGCGTCGCTCCCGACACGACGCATCCGAGGGACGGGCTCCTCCGCATGGACCGCATGCCGCACATCTGGTGTCCGACCTGCGGGCTCGGCACGACCGTGACCGCGTTCGCGGTCGCGATCGAGAGGGCCGGTCTCGACCTGGACCAGCTGGCCGTCGTGTCCGGCATCGGCTGCACGGGACGCGTGGCTGGGTACATCAAGGTGGACTCGTTCCACACGACGCACGGCCGCGCGATCCCGTTCGCGACCGGGCTCCATCTCGCGAACCCGAAGCTCAAGGTCGTGGTCATCAGCGGCGACGGCGACCTCTTCGCGATCGGCGGCAACCACTTCATCCACGCGGCGCGGCGGAACGTGGACATCACGATCATCTGCGTCAACAACTTCATCTACGCGATGACCGGCGGGCAGGTGGCGCCGACGACCCCGATCACCGCGAAGGCCGCGACCATGCCGTTCGGCAACTACGAGCAGCCGTTCAACATCCCGCACCTCGCCGAGTCGTGCGGCGCGGTCTACGTCGCCCGATGGTCGGCGCTCGACGTCAGGAGGCTGTCGAACGCCATGGCCGAGGCCATCCTGAAGCCGGGCTTCTCGGTCGTCGAGGTCATCAGCCCGTGCTCCACGCTGTACGCGCGGCAGAACCGGCTCGGGACGGGCCTCGACCTCATGCGCTTCTACCACGACCACTGCGAGATCAGGCACGGCGCGGACACGCGCGAGCTGGCCATCGACTACCAGAGCAAGATCGTCGTGGGGAAGTTCGTGGACCGCGAGCGGCCGACCTACCTCGAGTCCCTGAACGCGTGGTACGGCGAGGTCTTCGGGGGGAAGTACGCTCCGTACGAGGGGGCCGTCGGGTGAACGAGATCAGGATCTGCGGGTTCGGCGGGCAGGGCGTCATCCGGTGCGGGTACATCATCGGCAGGACCGCGGCGCTGTACAACGGCAAGCACGCGACGCTCACGCAGAGCTTCGGCCCCGAGGCGCGCGGAAGCGCGTGCAGCGCGCAGCTCGTCGTTGACGATGAGCCGGTCCGCTACCCGTACGTCACGTTGCCGGACATCGTCGTCGCCATGTCGCAGGAGGCGTACGACAAGTACGGGTCGGCCATCACGAAGGACGGGACGCTCATCATCGACGAGGACCTCGTCAAGCCGGGGGGGAAGGTCGCCGGCGGGCGCTTCCTGAAGATCCCGTCCACGCGGTTCGCCGAGGAACTCGGCGAGCGCATCGTCGGCAACATCGTGATGCTCGGCTTCTTCACCGCGGTCACCGACGTCATCACCGTGGACGCCGCGAGGAAGGCGCTGCCGTCGTCCGTCCCGACGCGGCTCGTTGACATCAACTGCAGGGCGTTCGAGCGGGGATGGTCGTACGGCGCGGAGGTGGTGGGGGAGAGCCCCAGGGGCCGGCAGGCGGGCGGGCGGGCCAGGGGAAGGTAGGCGCCCCGCCGCGAAGGCCGGCCGACGACCGGCTGGAGGCCTCATGCTGCGTCACAACGCTTCTTTGCGGATCGCGACCGCGGCCGCGCTGGCGGCAGTGATCCTGTGGCTCAGTGGCTGCTCGGGCGGAACCGGGCCCGGCGGAGACGGCCCGCCCGCGGGCCACGTGTACGTCGACGCCTCCAACACCGGAACGGAGGACGGGTCCGAGGAGCACCCGTTCAACACCATCGAGGAGGCTCTCGCCATCGCCGTGGACGGCTGGGTCGTGCACGTCGCGGCGGGCTCCTACGACGTGGGCGACACCCTGTTCGTCCGCAACGCCGTCTCCATCCGCGGGGCGGGCGCCTCCGGGACCGCGATCGGGGGCACCGTATGCGTCTACACCGCCTCTGCCGCCGACACGGTCATCATCGCCCGCCTTGCGTGCGTCAACGTCTGCAGCTTCCCCGCGCCCGACACGACCGCGGCGAACCAGGCTCCCGTCCTCGTGCGCGACTGCGCGCTCGAGTTCGTCGACGATCGCAGCGTCTACGCGCCGCCCTCGCAGTGGTACACGCTCGACGGCTGCGACGTCGCGGGTGACGTCCTGCTGGCGTACGTCGACTGCGATGCTCCTCGCTCCCTCGTCGCGTGCGAGGTGGCCGGGTCCTTCCGGTTCAGCGCCGTCTCCGGCGTGTCGTGCACGGTCGCCGGGAGCGACCTCGGGGGGAGGGTGCGCTTCAGCGTGCGGGAGATCGAGCGGGCTGCCTTCCTGAACAACGACATCGGCGACGACGTCTTCGTGACGGCCCGCGACTGCACGACGACGGTCGTCTCGGGCAACCTGGTGGAAGGCGACACGCTCAAGTTCACCTTCGTGGGCTGCGACAGCTGCCGCATCGTCGGGAACGAGCTGCCCGACGGGGGGATCTACGCCACTTGCTCGTTGTTCGAGGTGATGTCCATCGAGGGCAATCTGCTGGAGAACGGCGACGTCAGGGTGACGTTCGTGGGCGGCGCGCTCACCATGCACGGGAACGTGATCACCTGCCCGGCGGGGCGGGACGCCGTGTCCGTGGTGACCGCGACCCCGACGCCACCCGCCATCACGGAGAACGTCATCGTGCTGCCGTACGACGCGCCGACGGGCGGTCTTCCGCACCAGGACACGGCCCCGTGCGGCATCCGCGTCGAGGCCTCGACCCTCGGCTCCGTGTTCGACAACACCGTCACCGGCGGAGCCTACGGCATCAACTGCTACGGGCAGCACGCCGAGATCGTCGAGAACTGGGTCGAGGGGGCGCATCTCGGCATCGCGGCCTACGGGTCGGACGTGCTGTGCGGGGACAACCTGGTCCAGGACTGCGCCGGCGACGGCGTGTGGCTCCGGACCACGGGCCCCGTGGAGGGGAACGTCGTCAGGCGCAACGGCGGCGCCGGCGTGCGCGTCCGGGGCGACTGCGACCTCGGGGGCGGCGCCTTCGGCTCGACCGGCGGCAACACGCTCACGGAGAACCTGGGCTACGACCTCGTGGTCGAGGTGCTGGCGACACAGGCCGACACCATCTTCGCCAGGCACAACGTGTGGGACCACTTCTCGGTGCCCGACATCATGGCGCACGACGTGTGGGACTCGGACGATGACCCGACCCTGGCCGCGGCGGCCGTCGCCCCCACGGCGAGCGGCCGCGAGCGACGATAAGGTCGAATTCAGGACGGGGATTGCCGCCGTCGTCCGCTTCGCTTTCCGGCGCTTCTCCGAGGAGCACGCCGCGGAGAGCGCCGCGAGCATGGCGTTCTACGCGGTCTTCTCGCTCTTCCCGCTTCTTCTCGTGCTCGTCATCGCGGGGAAGCTCGTCGTCGCGGGCTTCGGTCTTGAGGACGACGTCCTCAGGCTCGTGCTCGCCGTGTTTCCCCCCGCGTTCGCTGACCTCATCCAGCGCAACCTCACCGTGGCCCTCGCGGCCGGAGGCGCCGTGGCGGGCGTCGCGGGCCTCGCCGGGCTTCTCTGGGCCGCGGCGAGCGGGTTCTCGATCCTCGCGGTGACGCTGAACCGCGCGTGGTTGGGGGCGCGGCCCCTCAACGCGCTCATGGCGCGGCTGCGCGCGCTCGCCATCGTCGGGTGCCTCGTCGCGCTCCTGGCCGCCGCGCTTGTCGTGCGGGCGGCGCTGCGGTTCGTCCCGGCGCTCAACGCATGGCTCGGCCGGCCCGCGGCGCTCGGCGCGGTCGCTCGCGTCCACCCAGGCATCGCCGTGGCGCTGCTCGTGTTCTGCGTGCTCCTGCTTCTCTACCGGCTGGTCCCGCGCCGCACGGTGCGGTGGCGGCACGCGGCCGCCGGGGCGCTCGCGGCGGGCGCGGGCTCGCTCGCCGCGACCTGGGCGTTCACGCTGTTCCTGGCAAGCGGGTTCGCCAGGTACGGGGTCGTGTACGGCCCGCTCGGCGCGCTCATCGCGTTCCTCTCGTGGGTGTACGCCGTGGCGGCGATCGTGCTCTTCGGGGCGTACCTTGGGGCCGCCATCGCGGAACACCGGAGCGCGGAGACGCCACCGGTGCGCGGCCTTGCACCCGGGCCCCATGCGGCGCATCGTAGGAGATAGGAGCCCGAGAATGAACCGTCTGCGACAGGAGTTCGGGAACGGCAGATGCTAGACATAGACAAGATGGATGGACTGTGCTATAATCTGATGGGAAGGTCCCTTTGCGCCACACGGCGGGAGCGATCATGGTGCGCGACTGCCGCGAGCCATGTGGCGCACGCCTGACCCACTCTCGTCCGGAGGTTCACCGTGAACGCCTGGATCCGTCGGAGCGCCGCTGTGGCCATGGTGGTCGTCGGAGCCCTGGCATGGCCGGCCGTCGCCGCGGCGTCGGCGAGGCACGAGATCGTGCTCGCACGCGGGGCGTTCGTGCCTGAGTCGTCGCTGCTCGCGCGCGATGCCGACGCCCACCTCGTGGTGCAGTTCCACGAGGTCCCCTCGCTCGCCGAGAGGGAGGCGCTCCGCGCCCAGGGCATCGTCCTCCTCGACTACCTCCCCAACCTCGCCTGGACGGCCTCGGTCCGCGGGGGCGCCGTACGGGCGCTCGACGCGCCGAACGTCCGCGCCGTCTTCGCGCTTGCGCCCGAGGACAAGATCTCGCCGCGGGCGGAGGGCCGGAGAACCGTGCGGGTCTTCACCTATCGCGACGTGGCGGACGCCGAGGCGGTCCTCGCGGCGCACGGGCGGGTGGCGGGCAGATCGGGTGGCGTGTACACGCTCGAGCTCGAGGGTGATCTGCGGTCTCTCGCGGCCGAGGACGTCATCCAGTACGTTGACGGCCCGCTCCCGGACAAGGAGGAGCACAACGACGTGCTCCGCGACGCGATCAACGCCGACGAGGTGCAGGCGGCGCCGTACGGCCTCAGCGGGCAGGGGCTCACCATCGGGATGTGGGACAGCGGGTCCGTGGCCACGAACCACGCCGACTACATGGGGCGGATCATCGTCGCCGACGGCGCCTCGACGGGCTCGCACGCAACGAAGTGCGCGGGCATCCTGGCCGGTGATGGGACGCGGAGCGAGTACTTCGGCGGCACGCCCTACCAGTGGAGGGGCGTGGCCACGGAGGCCGTCATCGCCTCCTACAACTGGCCTGAGGACGTCGAGAACATGGATGACGAGTACGAGGATGCCATCAGCCAGTACGGCATCATCGCCGCGTCGAACTCGTGGGGCTGGGGGCTCTGTCCGAACTACTGCGAGTACTACGGCACCTACGACGACTGGAGCCAGAACTTCGACGCGATCGTCCGCGGCAGCCAGGGGGCGGCGCTCAACATCATCTTCTCGGCCGGCAACTCCGGCACCTGCACGGCGTGCGCGGACTGGATCCCGCACTTCCCCTACGGGACGGTCCCCGGACCCGGTTCGACCGCGAAGAACACGATCGTCGTCGGCAGCACGAACGCCGACAACGACGCGCTCAGCGGCTTCAGCAGCCGCGGCCCGACGTCCGACGGGCGTCTCAAGCCGGACGTCACCGCTCCGGGCTGCAAGAGCTACACCGGGATCACCACGACGAACACCGACAACGACTACCATGGCACGTCGTGCGGCACCTCGTACGCGTGCCCGGCGGTCTCCGGGTCCGTCCTCCTGACGCAGGAGGACTTCCTGAGCACGTTCGGGACGACGGCCTGGCCCTCGACGGTCAAGGCGCTGCTCATCCAGGGCGCCGAGGACCGCGGCAACACCGGTCCCGACTACCAGTTCGGGTTCGGGCGGATCAACATCCAGAACACGATCGACATCGTCCGCGCCGACGGGGGCGCGTGGGACCTCATCAGGCAGGGGACGCTCTCGATCGGCGGCGTGGCCGAGCACGAGGTCTGGGTGGACGGGGAGAGCGAGCTCAAGGTGACGCTCGCGTGGGACGATCACCCCGGAAACCACCAGGGCAGCGGCAGGATGCTCGTGAACGATCTCGACCTCGAGGTTGTCTCGCCGAGCGCCGTCACGCACCGCCCCTGGCTGCTCGACCCCGATGACCCGAGCGCGCCCGCGACCACGGGCGTGGATGAGCTCAACAACGTGGAGCAGGTTCTCGTGGCGTCTCCGGAGAGCGGGACCTGGACCGTCCGTGTCGTCGCGACGCTTCTTCCCGAGCCGGACCAGAGCTTCTCGCTCGTCATGAGCGCGGGCGCGCCGCCCGATCTTCCTCCCGCCGCGCCGACGGGGCTCGGCGCGGAGCCGGGCGCCAACGAGGGCGAGATCCAGCTCGCGTGGAGCGCCAACACCGAGCCCGACTTCGACCACTACCGGCTGGAGCGCGACACGACCGCGGCGTTCGGCGCCGGCGCGGCGTCGTTCGAGACGCCGAACGAAGCGTATCTGGACACCGGCCTCGAGCTCGGGAGGACCTACTACTACAGGCTGTTCGCCGTGGACCTCGGCAACCACGAGAGCGCGCCGAGCGAGACCGTGAGCCTCACGCTTCAGCTCTCCGGTGTGCCCGAGGGGGCGGTCGCCTCGCTCTCGCTCATCAGGCCGAACCCGTTCTCGAGCGAGACGTCGATCGCCTACACCGTGCCGTCGGCGGGCGCGGCGGTCGCCATCCGCATCTACGACGTGCGGGGGAGGCTCGTGCGCGCGATCGCCGAAGGTCGCCAGGCGGGCGGACACCACGCCGCTGCCTGGGACGGCCGCGACGCCACGGGCCGCGCCGTGTCGCCTGGCATCTACTTCTGCCGGGCCGAGATCGGGGAGTGGTCCGAGGTCCGGAAGGTCGTGCTGCTCAGATAGGGTCGCCGGCGGCGCCGGCGCTTCCGTCGGTCTCGGCGCCCACACGCGCCTCAGTCGTACCTCAACGTGCGGGGATGATGAACATGCGTCTTCGAACGGTCACAGTCCTCGGACTCGGTGCACCGGCTGCCCTTGCGTGCCTTCTCGCAGGCACGCCGGCTTCCGCGGCGCCCGTGATGGGTGAGGTCGTCCCCATCCGCCAACCCGACGGCACGCTCGTGGAGGTCGTCGTCTGGGGCGACGAGTTCTACGCGGTGGGCGAGACGCCCGACGGCTTCACGCTGACGCCCGATCCGGACTCCGGGTTCCTGTGCTATGCGCGGCTCTCGACCGACGGCCGTTCGCTCGTCTCCACCGGCGTGCCCGCGCGGGAGGCGCCGCCGGCAGGGCTGGTCAGACACGTGCGCGTCACCCCCGAGGCTGCCAGCGAACAGGCTCGCGCTGTCCGCGCGGACCTCGCGCGGCGCGCCTACGACGGCCCGCTCGCGCCGCGGACGCGCGCCGACCGGGGTCCCAGCACGGGCGATGTGGTCGGCATCACGCTCATCATCGACTTCTCCGATGACCCGGGCACCATCCCGCCCGGGACCGTCTCGTCCTACTGCAACACCCCCGGCTACACCGGCTACGGCAACAACGGCTCGGTGTACGACTACTTCGTGGATGTGTCCGAGGGACTCCTCAAGTACACGAACCACGTCCCCGCGCAGTACTACCGCGCCATCCACACGAAGGCCTACTACTGCGACAGCTCGGTTCCCTACGGGCAGCGCGCCCGCGAGCTCATCATCGAGGCCCTCACGGCGATGGACAACGCCGGCTTCGACTTCAGCCAGTACGATGCCGACAACAACGGGATCATCGACGCCGTGAACTGCTTCTACGCGGGCGACCGCTGGAACTCGTGGGCCCAGGGCCTGTGGCCGCACGCGTGGACGGTGAGCTTCTGCGCCGACGGGGTCTGCACGCACCGATACCAGATCACGAACATGGGAAGCCAGCTCACGCTCGGGACGTTCTGCCACGAGAACGGCCACATGCTCATGGGGTGGCCCGACCTCTACGACTATGATCACGACTCGAAGGGCGCCGGAGTGTACTGCCTCATGGCGTACGGGGCGTTCGCGCTGAACCCGGTCGAGCCGTGCGCCTACATGAAGCTCAGGGCGGGGTGGGCAGACGTCACGGTCCTGACGCAGCCCCAGGCGGGGGTGCAGGTGGCGGACGACGGCAACGTCGTCTACAAGTTCAACCACCCCACGGCCTCGAACGAGTACTACCTCATCGAGAACCGCCAGAAGGTCGGTCGCGACGCGGGTCTCCCTGACGCGGGTCTCGCCATCTGGCACATCGACACGCTGGGGAGCAACAACAACCAGCAGCAGACGCCCGCACTCCACTATCTCGTGACGCTCGTGCAGGCCGACGGCCAGTGGCATCTCGAGAACAACGTGAACACCGGCGACGCGTACGACCTGTACGCCGCGCCGGCGGACGTCGCGTGCACGCCGCTGACGAATCCGAACACGAACTGGTGGAGCGGGAGCCAGTCGGGTCTGTCGTTCACCGACATCAGCGCGTCGGGTCCGGTGATGACATTCGAGTTCATGGACGCGCCGCCCTCGACGCCCGGCGGGTTCGCCGTGGAAGGCGCCGAGCTGTGCGTGCTCCTCGAGTGGAGCCCCGTGAACGCGGCCGACCTGTCGCACTACCGCGTCGAGCGCGACACGACCGCGGCGTTCGGTCCCGCCACGGTGAGCAGCACGACGACGGCGACGCACCTCGTGGACTGGCCGCTCGAGCCGGGGAAGGAGTACTTCTTCAGGGTGTCCGCGGTGGACGCCGGCGGGAACGCGAGTCCCCCGACAGCGCCGCAGTCCGCCATCCCGACGCCCGACGTGCCGCCGCCGGCGGCGACCGGCGTGGCCGCGCTCAGCGGCGGGCAGGTCGTCGAACTCAGGTGGGAGGCGACGCTGCTCCCCGACATCGTGGGCTATCATGTCGTTCGCGACTCCACCCTGGCGTTCGCGACGGCGGAGACGCTGGACTTCGTCGCAGCCGGGCCGTACACGGACGCGACGTGCCCGCCCGGCCAGGCGCGGTGGTATCGGCTCGTCGCAGAGGACCACGGGGGCGCGCTCGGAGAGGCCTCCGTGGCGGTGGCGGGAGTCTCCGTTCCGGGGCGGGCCTGGTACGTGGACGGCTCGTACGCCGGGTGGGAGATGGGGTCGTACCTGCAGCCGTACCGGACGATCGGCGCCGCCGTGACCAGCGCTGCGGCCGGTGACGTGGTCGTGATCGGCCCCGGGGAGTACGCGGGGTCGCTCGCGCTCAAGGCGGGTGTCTCGATCGTCGGGATGCGCGGGGCGGGCGTCACGAGCGTCCCGGCGGCGGTGACGGCGTTCGGCCTCGGGCGGGACGCCGTGGTCAAGGGGCTTCGCCTCGATGGCGCCGGCTCGGTGGCCGTGATGCTCGATCTCTACCTCTGCGACCTCGTCGTTGAGGACTGCGAGTTCCTCGGGGCGACGACGGCGGCCGTCAACTGCCACGACGGGGGCGTGCCGCTCCTCCGACGGAACCTCTTCACGGGCAACACGCGCGGGCTGCGATGCGTGGGCTCGGGGCCGACCGTGGTGTCGAACACGTTCGTGGCGAACTCATCGTCGGACATCGCGAACTACGGCAGTCCGGGGCCCGTCGTCGGCGGGAGCCTCTGGTCGGCGAACGACTTCCTCGAGCCCGGGACACGGACGATCTCGAACAGCGACAGCGTGGCGGTCGTTGCGGTGCTCAACTTCTGGGGCAGCGAGTGTCCGGATCCCGCGTGGTTCACGGGTCCGGTGGAATACACGCCCTGGACCGACGAGTCGCATGCGCGGGTGCTGCACGAGTGTTCCGCCGGCGTTCCCGGGCCGGGCGCTCCCGGGGTCGCATACCTTCGGCCCGGCGTACCGAACCCGACCAGCGGCGGCGCGGAGATCGCGTTCGGCCTGGCGGAGCCGACGGCTGCCGTCACGCTTCGGGTGTACTCGGTCACGGGGCGGCTGGTGCGGACGGTGCTTGACGACCGCATGGCCGCGGGGCACCATGTGGCCTGGTGGGACGGACGCGACGACCGAGGACACGATGTGGCGTCCGGGGTGTACCTCTGCCGGCTCGAGGCGGGCCAGCAGAGGCTGTCGAGCAAGCTGGCGGTGCTGAGGTAGGCGGCGGGCCACCGAGGGCCACCGGCACGTGGAGCTTGCCGGCTGCGCCTCCGTTCCCCCGCGCCGAGGTGCGGCGCCCACTGACACCCCGCAGATCCACGCTGCCGAGGCCGCTCGCTACGTCGGCCGGGTGGCGAGGGTCTGCGGCCACGTCGCGAGCGCCGCGCACTTCCCCTCAGCCTCGGGACGCTCGACGTTCCTCAACCTCGACCGGCCGTTTCGAACCAGATCTTCACCATCGTCATCTGGGACGGCAGCCGGTCGCGCTTCGGCACGCCGCCCGAGCGGCTCTTCGACGGCAAGTCGGTCTGCGTGACGGGGACGATCGAGACGCACCGCTGGAAGCCGCAGATCGTCGTGGACGACCCTGCCCAGATCGCGCTCGCCGCGCCCGCCCCGGGCTCGAGGGGTGCGCCCGCGCTCTCGGACGGCGATCGGGCGGTCGTGAAGGCCCTGCTCGCGTTCCTCGGCCACGAGGCGAACTACGGCTCGGCGCAGTGGGATCAGGAGGCCGTCGAGGCTCTGATCGCGTTCCAGGAGGCCCGTGGTCTTCCTCCGACGGGCGAGCCCGACGCGGCCACGCTCAGGGCCCTCGCCGACACCGTGGGGGAGATCCCGGAGCGCGACCGCACGATGGTCATTCGGATGATCCTGCTCGAGCTCGCGCGCCGGCAAGAGCGAGGTCGGCGACCACCGGCAGGTGGTCCGACGCCTCCAGTGTGTCCCCCGCGCGCAGCCCGTAGCGCATGAGCGTCTCCGCGTCGAGCGACTCGGTGGCCAGCACGAACGCGTTGCCGAGCCGTGCGACGCTGTCCGAATAGACGATGTAGTCCAGCCTGCCCGGAGCGAACGGGCTCGTCGCGTCGCGCCACGTGTAGGTGTCGCGCCCGCCGGCAAGGCGCGGCATCGCGTCCGCAAGCGGCGTGCCGTCCCAGTCGGGTGGCCGCGAGGGACCGAAGGTCGCCTCGTCCACGATCTCACCTGCCAGCAGCGTCCGAAGCTGCCGCTCGCTCCCCACGAGGTTCATGTCGCCCGCCACCACGATCGGCGTGCCCTGCGGGATCTCCCTGCCTCCGGGTGTCGCGAGGTCGCGAACCCACGCGGCGATGGCGTCGAGCTCCCGCTGGCGCTCCTTCTCCTTGTCGCAGCACGGCGGGTGAGCGCTCACGACCGACATGTCCGCGGCATATCGGTCGTCCGGGAGGTCTACGAGCGCCCAGTAGTTCCCGGCCTCGTCAACGGCCTGGGACTCCAGGATCGGGTAGCGGCTGACGATGATGCCCTCGGTGGTGTGCGCGCCGTGCCACGTCGCCTCGGGGATGGCGAGCGAGACATGGTCGGCCGCGTCGGCCGCCGTGTGCGACCAGATCTCCTGAAAGCAGATGATGTCCGGGTCGACGGCCCTGAGAACGCGGATGAACGGCGCCGGGCGCTTGAACAACCCGTCGAAGAGGACGTTCCAGGTCAGAATGCGGACGTCATCCGGACGCCGCCTCTCGAGCGACACGGGGAGCGGGGGAGGCGGGGCCGCGTCGGAGAGCGCGACCCTGATCGCCCCCTCGTCGGGCGCCCGGTCGCCCTTCTCTCCGGAGCCGTCCACGAGCACGAGCGATGCGACGGGCCCGGGGATCAGCGCCGTCCCGTCCGCCACGCGGCGCAGGAGCGAGATCTCAAACTGGCCCGAGGACACGGTGGGCGCCTGGCGGAGGCCGATGTCCGACTGCCCGATGCTCTTCGCGCCGTCGCCGCGCCACATCGTCCCCTTCTTCCGGCCTAAGGTCCACGAGACTTCTGCGCCCAAGCCCTGAACCGACTGGCCGGTTGAAGCGTCGCCATCGCCGTCGATGATGAGCGTGACTTCGTTGGCGCTCTGAAGGTTGATGTGCTGGGCGACCTCGAACCGGAGCGTGACCCGCTCGGCGTCGCTGCGGACCCACACGCGGCCGATGTCGATCCGTTCCCCATTTCCGATCGCGTCGGTCCACGCGGGAGCAGCGTCCCCCCAGTCCTCGATGAGTCCGTCCACCGCATACGGCGCCTCGGCCAGAGCCGGCTGGCTCACCAGCGCCAGAGCCGTCACGACTGCAGAGCAGACTGAGCGCATAGTTCACCTCCACGCCGACGGGGTATTGCCGACCACGCGTTCAATAATCCTCACCGGCAGGCACACTGCAACGAGAGATGTGCCCTGGAAGCCTACTCCTCAGCCCCATCCGCCGCAAGACAGGACGCGGGGGGATTGTGGTTGACAGGAACGCCGCGGGCCGTGTACCGTGTCGCACAGGAACAAGCCATGTCAGCAGGGCAGCACACCCGAAAACTCCTGAAGAGGGACCTGGCGTGCGAGCCGGTCCCTCTTGTGCGTTAGGGGGTCGAGCGGGGGTCGCCCCGGGTGTGCGGTGCCGTGCCGGCGGTCAGTGGTGGCTTGGCCCATGGGGCGGAATGGCCCCCGGCAATTGCCGGCGAGTCCCCTTCGGGGCACCGGCGCGAACACAGCCGGGGCGGGTGGCCTTCACCGGTTCCGGCGAAACAGAGAGGTAGTGAGCAAGTGAGTACGACCGGAAGAGTCAAGTGGTTCAATGACAGCAAGGGCTTCGGTTTCATCACTCCGGACGACGGGTCGAAGGACGTCTTCGTCCATCACTCGGCGATCCAGGGCGAGGGCTTCAAGAGCCTGAGCGAGGGCGACCACGTGCGCTTCGACGTCGTTCAGGGCGAGAAGGGCCCGGCCGCCCAGAACGTTGTCAAGCTGAACGACTAGCTCACGCCAAGGGGCTGTGCGCGCCGGCGCCGCCGGCGCGCACAGCGTCCGAGGCGAAGGGACGCAGCAGAGGCCCAGCCCATCTCCGGTTTTCTCAGGACAGCAGCTTCCTGATGCGACGAGCCCGCGCTTCCTGGAGAAGACCCATGAACGCCCTCCTCATCTATCCTGAGATCCCGGAGACCTTCTGGAGCTTCCGGCACGCCCTCAAGCTGATCCGCAAGAAGGCATCCTCACCACCGCTCGGCCTGCTCACGGTCGCCGCCATGCTCCCGTCAGACTGGCAACTCCGTCTGGTCGATCTGAACGTCTCGGAACTCACCGACGACGATCTCTCGTGGGCGGAGTGCGCGCTCCTGAGCGGCATGACGATCCAGCGGGAGTCGGCGCATCGCGTCGTCGCTCGCTGCAAGGCCGCCGGGCTCACCGTCATCGCCGGGGGGCCGCTCTTCACGACCGAACCAGAGAGCTTCGACGGCGTCGACCACCTCGTTCTGAACGAGGCGGAGGTGACGCTTCCTGCCTTTCTCGCGGACTTCGCCCGAGGTGAGGCGAAGCGGATGTACCGCTCCGACGAACGCGCGGACCTGCGCAGGACGCCGGTGCCCAGATGGGACCTCGTGACCGTCGGGCACTACGCTTCCCGGAGCATCCAGTTCTCGCGCGGCTGCCCGAACGACTGCGACTTCTGTAGCGTGACCGAGCTCTTCGGGCGCCGCTGGAGGACGAAGACGGCCGACGGGATCATCGCGGAGCTGGACGGGCTCTACGATCTCGGGTGGCGAGGCACGGTCACCTTCGTTGACGACAACCTGATCGGCAACCGAAGGCGGCTCCGTGACGAACTGCTGCCCGCGCTGATCGCGTGGCGCAGGGGCAAGTGGGGGATGTCGTTCAGCACCCAGGTGACCATCGAGATCGCCGACGACCCGGAGCTTCTCGGCCTGATGGTCCGCGCTGGCTTCGACACCGTCTTCGTGGGGATCGAGACGCTCAACGACGCGGGCCTCGCGGAGTGCGGCAAGACCCACAACCGGCACCGCGATCTTCTCGACGACGTGCGGCGCATCCAGCGCGCGGGGCTGCAGGTGCAGGGCGGCTTCATCGTCGGGTTCGACAGCGACACGCCGTCGGTCTTCCAGAACCTCACCGACTTCATCCAGAGGAGCGGGATCGCGACCGCGATGGTCGGGATGCTCCAGGCGCCGGTCGGGACGGACCTCTACAGCCGGCTTGCGGGGGAAGGGCGCATCAGAAGCCAGGTGTCCGGCGACAACGTTGACGGCTCGACGAACATCGTGCCCGCCATGGGTCTGGACTCGCTTCAGAGCGGCTATCGCAGGGTCCTTCGGGAGATCTACGCGCCGCGCAACTACTACAAGCGGCTGCGCGCGTTCATGCGCGTCTACAGACCGTCCCCATCCAAACCACGGCTCATGCGGTGGCACGTGAGCGCCTTCTTCCGCTCGCTCCTCTACCTGGGCATCGTGGAGAAGGAACGCTCGCAGTACGCCGGCTTCCTGCTCTGGACGCTCTTCAGAAGGCCGAGAGCTCTGCCCACCGCCGTGGTTCTCGCCATTTCGGGCTACCACTTCCGCAAGTGCAGCGAGCTGCTCGCCCTCTGAGCCCGCGATGCGTGGTAGCCTCTTGACTGCCCCACAGGCGCCGCTGATACTCGGGGCAGGACGACACGCGTTCGCTCGGAGGGCGATGATGATCTGGAGGTCGCTCAAGCTCGCGGTGCTCGCATCGTTGGTGGCGCTCACGGGTGCATCGTGCGGTCCTCGCAAGCCCGCGCGGCAGCCGAACGTCGTGCTCATCGTGATCGACAGCCTGCGGGCCGATCATCTGGCCTACTACGGCTATGATGTGGACACGACGCCGTTCCTCTCGACGGTCATCCCGCGCGGCGTGGCCTTCAGGCGCGTGCACTCGACGTCCTCGTGGGCCGCGCCGGCCGCGGCATCGCTCGTGACCTCCCTCTACCCGGCGCAGCACGGTGTGCACTCGGGCGTCCTGGCCACTCGGACGCTTCAGGACATCGACCCGCGTGTGACGCTGAACCGCCTGCCCGCCGGCGTGGGCACGATGGCCGAGGCGCTCAGGGGGGCCGGCTACAGCACGTGGGGTGTGTCCGACGACGTCGACGTGAGTCCCGATCTCGGGTTCGACCGGGGCTTCGACAGGTTTGAGCATCGCACGGAGATCGGCGCGTCGGTCGTGAACGCCATCGTCCGGGGATGGGCGGGGGAGATCCGCGGGGCGGCGCCGTACTTCCTCTACATCCACTACTCGGACCCGCGACGCCCGTACGTCACGCGCGCCCCGTGGTACACGCCGCGACGGCGCGAGCGCGAGGACGCGATGGCGGCGTACGATTCCGAGATCAGCTACGTGGACGACCACGTGCGCGCGCTCTACGAGCTGCTCGGCTGGGACCGCGACACGTGGCTCATCGTGATGTCGGTGCACGGCGAGGAGTTCCGCGACCACGGCGACTGGTATCACGGCCGCACGCTTCACGGCGAGGTGCTGAGCGTCCCGCTGATCTTCGCGTCCGCCGCAGGCGACCTCAAGCCGAGGCGGGTTGAGGAACCGATCTCCATCGTCGACGTCCTCCCCACGGTCAGGGAGATCGCCGGCCTCGCGCCCGACCCCGCAGACATGGGCCTGAGTCTCATGCCCGTGATCAGGGGAGACGCCTCGCCATCGCTCGACCGCGTCGTGTTCGCCGAGCTCCGGAGCCCGCCGTGGTACGGCGGCAGGGAGATCAAGGCGGCCATGCGGGGGCACCTGAAGTACGTCCTGACGCTTCCGGACAGGGAGGAGCTCTTCAACATAGCGGCCGATCCGGGTGAGTCGAGGGACCTGGCGTGGAACCGTCCGGACCTCCGGGCGGAGTTACGCGGCGAGATCGAGCGCCTCGAGGCCGAGGCGCCCAGGTACGCGGACGAACCGCTGCGTGTTGTCATCGACCCCCGCACGGTCGAGAGGCTCCGCTCCGCCGTGTACGCCAACTAGCCCGCCGGAGCGTGACCCCGCGATGGAGAAGGCCCGCGTCGTCGCCGACGCGGGCCTCTCTTGTGCGTGGACCGGGTGCTCCGGCACCACACTGCCGAGCTACCGCCTACCGGAACATCGCCTTGATGCTCCCCCAGGACTCGCCCTGGACCGGAGACGTGCAGTCGCCGCACTGCTGAGTCGTCGCGCCGATGTTGTAGTAACTCCACGGGGGATTGCCCACGTTGTTGATCTTGAGGCACGGGGAGTTCGAGCAGAGCCGGAAGTCGTCGTCGTAGAGGTTGCAGAACCGCGGGTCGACGAAGCGGTTGCGCGTTCCGGGGAGCGCGTCGCCTCCCTCGTTCCCGTAGCTGAAGGTCAGGTCCACGGTCGCCGGGGCGCCCCACTGCCTGTGCACGGCCTCTCCAAGGACGTTGAACGCGATGATGGATGTCTTGAGGACAGGCTGGAACTGGTCGTCGCCTCCGGCGACAAAGACGCCCGCGCCGTACTGGGCCGTGTTGCGAGCCATGGTGCAGTTGTCGATGGACAGCGTCGGGGATGGCGCCGTCAGGACGTAGACGGCACCTCCCTGGGACGCGGTGTTGTGCGCGAAGGTCGAGTACGCGCAGGACGACCACGAGTAGGCGTTGACGAACAGGCCGCCGCCCCTTGTCGCCGTGTTGCCGACGAAGCGGCAGTAGTTCACGATGGATGCGTCCGGGATGTCGCGCTCCGGGGGCGGCTGCGCGTCCAGGGTGCTGATGTAGATCCCCCCGCCGTCCTGCGCGGAGTTCCCGGTGAAGGCGCACTCGTAGATCCTCGCGGAGGATCCCGTCTTGAGCGAGATGGCGCCCCCGTTGATGCCGGCGAGGTTGTTGACGAACGCGCACTGGGAGACGTACGGCGTTGCGAGGTAGCTGTAGATCGCACCGCCATAGTCGTAGGCCCAGTTGTCCTCGAAGCGGCAGAGCGTGATCTGCGGCGAGGAATCGGCTCTCACGTGGATGGCGCCACCCTCCGTGCCCACGTTGTCCTCGAAGACGCAGTCCTCGATGATCGGACTGGCGTTGTAGATGCGCGCGCCGGGCCCCTCGGCGGCGGCCCCGCGGCGGACGGTGAAGCCCCTAAGGACCGTGTCCCAGTCCTCGCCAAGGTGGATGTTGAACCCGCGCCCCTGATGCTGGCAGTCGATGATGGTGCTGGCCCGGCCGCTCCTCGATCTCACCGTGATGGCCTTCCCGCCCGTGTCGAGATCGCGGTTGAGCGGTCCCGTGTAGGTCCCCGAGACGACCTCGACGGTGTCGCCGGGCGCCGCGGCATCGATGGCCTCCTGGATCGTCGTGTGGTCGCCGCCTCCGGACCAGTCGACGACAAGCGTCGCGGAGGGCGCTGGGGAGGGGAGAGCGGTCAGAGCCATGAGGCAGAGCGCGGGGGGGACGTACAGCAGGGATCTCATGGTCTTCTCCTGGCGGGGCGGCGAGTCCAGAACCAGTCTATGTCGGGCGGCCCGCGTTCGCAACACAAATGGACCCGCGCCGCGCTGCGCGGGTTGCGGGTCTCGACGCCGCCCGCGCCTCGTGCTAGCGTCTCGTCATGCCGCAGGAACCGCATGCATTCAGGCTGCGCTGCAGGAGTCTCCTCACCAGGTCGGGGATTCCGTCGGTCGACTACGCCGTGAACCCCTACTTCGGCTGTACGCACGGGTGCGCCTACTGCTACGCCACCTTCATGCTGAAGTTCCGGGACGCTCCAGGTCCTTGGGGTAGCTTCGTCGGTGTGAAGGAGAACGCCGCCTTCGTCCTCGCACGGGAGCTCGCGCGGCGGAAGCCCGGGCGCATCCTGTTCGGGACCGTCTGCGACGCATACCAGCCGGCGGAGGCCGGGCACCGAGTGACCAGGGAGTGCCTCCGCGCCCTCATCGGCGCGCGGGGCTTTGGTGTGGGCATTCTCACGAAGTCCGACCTCGTCGTGCGCGATGTTGACGTCCTCGCGGAGCTCGGTCAGGTCCGCGTGGGGTTCTCGATGACGACGCTCGACGACGACCTGGCGCGGCTTGTCGAGCCGGGCGCACCTCCGCCTCGGAGCCGACTCGAGGCGATGCGCGAGCTGGCACGCGCGGGCGTCGCCGTCTGGGGCTTCATCGCGCCGGTGCTGCCGACGTTCTCCGACTCGGAGGAGACGCTCCGCGCCCTCATGGTCGCGCTGCGCGACGCGGGCGCCGACCGGGTGCTCGTTGACACGCTGAACCCATACCCACAGGTCAGACACCGGCTCTGGCCAATCATCGCGCGGCACTACCCCGACCGGGCGGCCGCGTATGAGATGTACCGCGCGGATCGGGCCGCCTATGCTTCGGCGCTTGCGCTCACGGCAGCGAATGCCGCACAATCCGCGGGCGTTGTCGTCGAGATGTGCTTCTGACCTCAAGGCGGCGGGACCTTCAGGCGCGCGGCGCGAGATGCCACGGAATACGGCCGCCGCCGCCGGGTAGTACACGCACGACCTGGTTCTCGGAGCGACCCGATGGTGAGTGACGCAGACCTCTCCGAGCTGGCGCGGCGGGGCGACATGCGGGCCTTCGAAGCCCTCGTCGAGCTCTACAAGGAGAGGGCGTACATGGCGGCGCTGGGCTTCGTCGGCAATCCGGAGGACGCGCTCGACCTCTCGCAGGAGGCTTTCGTCAGGGCCTTCAGGGCCATGAGGAGATTCCGAGAGGGGGCGCCGTTCTACCCCTGGTTCTACGCGATCCTCCGGAACGCCTGCTTCAATCACCTGCGCAGGCTGCGCACGCACGGAGAGGTCTCCCTCGATGCCGCTCAGGAGTTCGGCTTCGATGCGGCGGACCAGGCCGACGGGCCCGGGCGCCTCACGGAGCGCTCGGACGCAAGGGCGTACGTACGGGAGGAGCTCGGGAAGCTCGACCCCGCGCACCGCGAGATCCTCCTCCTCAGGCACTTCGAGGGGCTGTCGTACCGCGAGATCGCGGACGTTCTCAGCTGCCCCATCGGTACGGTCATGTCGCGCCTCTACGCGGCCCGGCGCGCGCTCAGGAAGAGAATGGTCGCGAGGTTCGGCGATGAGTGTGCGCAGTGGTTGGAGAGCGGCGCGAGCGCGGGGACGGGAGAGGAGAGATGAGTTGTGAGCGCTTCAGAGACCTGATGATGGCACGCCTGGATGGCGAGATCACGCCGTCCGATCAGAGGGACCTCGACTCCCACCTGGCGGCGTGCCAGAGCTGCAGGCGCGAGTTCAGCGAGCTCGGGAAGATCACGGACCTCGTTCAGGATCTGCGACTTCCCAAGCCGTCGGAGGATGCCATGGCGAACTACTGGCCGAGCGTCTACGCGCGCATCGAGCGAGGCCTGGGGTGGTGGCTCCTGATCGTGGGAGCCGGCGTGTGGATCGGGTACGGGGTCTTCGCATTCCTGACGAACCCGATGATGGAGGCGCTCACGAAGCTCCTCGTGGCGCTCCCCATCGTCGGCGTGCTCACGCTTCTCGTCAGCGCCATCCGTGAGCGCTGTCACGTCAGCAGGACGGAGCGGTACGGGAGGGTCGAGAGGTGATCCTGACGACGACGGATGAGATCCCCGGAAGGCGAGTCGTGAGGACCCTGGGTCTCGTCAAGGGCAACACGATACGATCGCGGCACGTGGGGCGCGACCTGATGGCCGTTCTGCGGGGTCTGGTCGGCGGCGAGATCGGGGAGTACACGAAGATGATGGCCGAGGCCCGGGAGCAGGCGCTCGATCGGCTCGTCGCCGACGCTGAGGCGGCAGGAGGCAACGCCGTCGTGGGCGTGCGGTTCACGACGACGAGCATGATGCAGGGCGCGGCGGAGCTTCTGGCCTACGGGACGGCCGTCATCGTCGAGAGCGCGTGAGACAACGAGACCGAGCGGCCGGTCAGAAACGGCTTGACAGAAGTGGCCGCCCTGGCTAGATTCGCGGTCGTAGGCGTAGCCATGTCGATGCAGGGCGGTGTCGGCAGCTCTCGGAGGGACCTGGCAAGCGCGGGTCCCTCCGTTGCTTGAGGGTGCTGCCTGGCAGGCTGGCAAGCCGAGCCGCGCGAGCGGTGCGGCGCGCCGAGGCGGATGAGGAGTCCGCCCTTGGGAAGGTGCCGCAGGGGCGAAGGTCGCGCCCGGCGGCTGAACACCAGCAGGGAGTTGTGCGATGCGTACGACGGGTCGAGTGAAGTGGTTCAACGACACCAAGGGCTTCGGCTTCATCACGCCGGACGACGGTCAGAAGGACTGCTTCGTCCATTACTCGGCGATCAAGTCCGAGGGTTTCCGCAGCCTCACGGAAGGCGACAAGGTCGAGTTCGACATCGTCCAGGCCGACAAGGGGCCGGCCGCTGAGAACGTGACCAGACTCGCGGAGTAGCCTCGGAAGGTCCTCCGTTGAGAACGCGACGGCCGTCCCGAAGGGGACGGCCGTCGTTCGTTCACTCCCGGCGATGCGGGCGGTCTAACGCGCCTGCTGCTCCGCCGCCTTCTTGAGCTTCTCGTTGGCCATGATGGCGACCTCGACGCGGCGGTTGGCCTGCTTACCGGCCGCGGTCGAGTTGTCGGCGATCGGCTGGGACTCGCCGTAGCCCATGATGGTCATCCGACCGCTCATGACGCCGTTCTGCGCGAGGTAGGACTGCACGGAACGGGCCCTGCGCTCGGACAGCTGGAGGTTGTAGTCCTCCGCGCCGTCGGAGTCCGTGTGGCCCTCGATGAGGATGTTGGTGTCCTCGTACTTGATGAGGATCGCCGCGAGCTTCGCCAGGTTCGCCTGCGCGTCGGGCCGCAGGTCGTGCTTCGCGACGTCGAACATGATGCCGGAGGCGAAGGTGATCTTGATGCCCTCGCCGACGCGCTCGACCTTCGCTCCCTCAAGGTCCTGCCGGAGTTCGGCCGCCTGCTTGTCCATGTAGTTGCCGATGACAGCGCCGGCCGCGCCGCCCACGACCGCGCCGAGGATGGCGCCCACGGCGGTGTTGCCGGCCTTGTCGCCGATGATGCCGCCGATGACGGCGCCCGTCGCGCCGCCGATCACGAGCCCCTTGTCCCGTGCCGTCATGGACGCGCAGCCGAACGACCCCGCCACGAGCGCCGCCAGCACAAGCACGCACACGAGCCTTCGCATGGTTCGCCTCCTTGCGTCTGTCACCTGATGTCCCCTAGCGCGCGACGATGACCTTCGACCGGCACTGCCCTTGAGGGAACAGCGCGCTCACGAAGTAGACGCCGGACGGGACTCTTCGTCCATCGGAGTCCATTCCGTCCCACGAGACCGTCTCGTGCCCCGCGGGCGTCTCGCCCCGGGCCACGACCCTCACGATGCGCCCCGCGGCGTCGTGCACGGCGACGACGTACTCCGTGCTCCCGCCTGCCGCGTGCGCGCCGACCGAGAAGCGGATGGAGACGCTGCCGTGCGAGGGGTTCGGGTAGGCCCAGAGACCGCCCGCCTGCCCCGCTACGGCTATGGCCTGGACAGGCGCGCTTGGAGCGCTCCTGTTGCCGGACCCGTCCACGGCGGCGACGGTGTACTCGTACAGAAGCCCCGGGATCGCGGCGTCGTCGATGCAGCTCGTCTGGTGCGCGGGCGGCCTTGCGATCTCCGCGTACTCCGCCGCGCCCTCGGCCCTCCGGCTCACGACGTACTGGTAGAGGTCCTGCTCCGTGTTCGCCTCCCACCCGAGGGTGATGCCGCCGACCCTCGACAGCACCGCGAGGCCGTGCGGCGTCGCCGGGGGCATGAGGTCGCCGACCTGCGCTGTCGTGAAGGACATGTCGTCCGACACCGCCTCGGGGCCGGTGGCCGCCGCCGAACGAACGCGGAAGTGATACGTCGTCGCCTCGGCGAGCCCGGTGAGCATGACGCTGTGGTTCCGAACGCGGTCCGGCCGAAACTCCGTGGTCCCGTACTGGGCTGTCGCTCCGTACTCGACCGTCGAGGACGCGGGTCTGTTCGTTCGCCACGATATCAGAGCGTACGTAGGTCCCACGTCGACCGCCGCGATGCTCCAGAGGACGAGCGCGCCGGCTCCCTCGGGCAGCGTCGAGAACACGGCGTCGGGGGACTCCGCCTCCTGTGAGTACGCGTCCGTGCTCAGGGCCCGGAAGTGGTACTCGGTGTTCGGTGTCAGGCCCTCCAGGATGACGGCGTGGTCGTAGCTGAGCTCAAGGTCCTCGGGCGTCGCAGAGCCGTACGATGCGGTCGTTCCATACTCCACCTGCGACGTTGCCGGGTTGTTCGTCCGCCACTCGACGACCACCGCCGTGTCGGTCGTGTCGGAGACCGAGACGTCGAAGACGGCCAGCGGCAGCGGCGCGGTGGCCACCGTCGAGTCGTCGGACAGGGCCACGGCGCCGGTCTCGTCCTCGCTTCGGGCGCGGAAGTGATACGTCGTGCCGGGCGCGAGCCCCGTGACCGCGACGCTGTGGGTCAGCGACATCTCGGGCGCGGGCGGCGTGCTCGCGCCGTAGGAGCCGTCGGTCCCGTACTCCACGAGTCCGTTCGCCGGCCTCGTCGTCGTCCAGTTGACGGTGAACTGCGTGTCACCCACGCCGGCGACGGTCAGGTTCTCGATCTCCAGGGGCCGCGCGAGCGTCGTGAAGACCGCGTCGCTCGTCGTGGCCGTCGTCCCTCCCGCGGTCGTCGAGAGGATGCGGAAGTGATACAGCGTCTCCTCCTCCAGATCGGGGAGCACGACGCTGTGGGTCACGCGGAGGGCTCCGTCGGTGACCGCCGCTCCGTACGCGGGCGTCGTGCCGTACTCCACGCGCGAGCTCGAGGGCAGGTTCGTCAGCCAGTTCACCCGGGCGCTGTTCCAGCCGACGGCGCCGACCGACGGGATGTAGATGACGAGGGCCTCCGGGAGTCCGGGGGCGTGCGTCACGAAGACGCCGTCGGGCGAGATGACCTGCTGTCCGTGCGCGTCTGTGGAGCGGACCCGGAAGTGGTATGTCGCGTCGGGCGTGAGGCCATCCAGCACGACCACATGGTCCGTCACGAGGTCCGTCGACACATCCGTCGCTTCGCCGTAATCCCCCGTGGGTCCGTACTCGACCTGCGACGTCGCGGGGGTCGTCGTGCTCCACGCGACCGTCGCCGTCGTCGAGTTCGTGTCCACCACGGCGACCTGAAGAAGCAGAAGCTCGGGGGGCAGCGTCATCGCCGTGCGGTCGCCTGAGTTCACCGCCCTTCCGAACTCGTCGGTGCTCCATGCCCTGAAGTGGTACAGCGTGTAGGGCTCGAGCCCATCGAGCACCACTGCATGCTCGAGCGCCAAGGTCGGGTCGTGCGCGGACCATTCCCCGTACTGCTCGTCGGTGCCGTACTCGATCCGCGCGTCGCACGGGCGCGTGGTCCTCCACGTCACGAGGAGGCCCGTGGGAGACACCGTCTCGACGGCGAGGCCCGCGATGCGGGGCCTCGCCGCGAGCGTCGTGAGCGTGCGGCCATCGGCCGTCGTGGAGTGGCCGAAGGCGTCCGTCGAGACCGCGCGGTAGTGGTAGGTCGTCTCGGGAGAGAGGTCCTGCACCGTGATCGCGTGCGTCCGCGTGTAGCGCTGCGAGAGCGGGGTGGCCTGGCCGTACAGGGGCGTGGTGCCGTACTCCACGAGGGAGACGGCCGGTCGGTCGGTCTGCCACGCGATCACGGCGAACGTGTCGTCGACGACGGACGCGTGGCACCCCGTGATCTGCGGGGGTGCCGGCACCCTGATACTGACGACGCTCGGCTCACCGTGCAGCTCGTGGTCGATCGTGAACCACACGATGCCCAGTTCATCCGACACGACGGGCTCGTCGGAGAGGAGGGAGTCGTCGCAGGTCACCTCGAAGCCGGTCCTCGGCAGCATTCCGATGAGGACGTGCGAGCTCTCAGAGGGGCCGGTCGAGCTCTCGGTAGCCGAGGCGTGCGCAGCCCACACGCAGCACAACATCGCCAGAATCAGGCTGGCGACAGCGCGATGTGCGTGACGGGTCGGAGACCCCGGCATCTTCCTCCTTGAAAGCGTCCGGCGCATCCGCGTGCCCCGGTGCGAGCTATCCGGACAGACTAGGCGCGAGACAGCCGCTTGTCAAGCTGAACGAACGTTGCCATCAATCAGTCACAGATTGTGGCAATCAAGAAAGAGCGGTGGAAGAAGCCACGCGCCGCGCGTCCACCTGCCCGGATGCCAGAACCGGGCCAAGTGCAGCGCGGCTGTCCCAGGAACGGCGAAGCGCGGACGGAGGCGGACATGACAGGCCGGCTCGCGCGGCTCGCTCACCGCTCCACGCCGCTCGTGAGGCCCTCGACGATCCTCTGCTGGAACAGGGCGACGAGCGCGAGGACGGGGAGCACGCTCACGACCGTCGCGGCGGCGATGGTCGCCCACGGCAGTTCGTGCAGGCCCGCGAAGAGCGCAAGGGCGACAGGCACGGTCCTCGACTGGGGAGTCGAGGTCATGATGAGCGCGAAGAGGAACTCGTTCCACGCGAAGATGAAGATGAGGATCGCCGCCGTGAGAAGCCCCGGGGCGGAGAGCGGCAGGATGATCCTGAAGAACGCGCGCGTCATGGTGCACCCGTCCACCAGCGCGGCGTCCTCGAGGCTCCTCGGCAGCGTGCTGAAGAAGTGCGTCAGGATCCAGACCGCCAGCGGCAGCGACAGGAGCGTGTACGGCAGGACCAGCGCCGGGTACCTGTTGATGAGGTGGAGCCTGGCCATGCCCACGTAGAGAGGCCCGATCATCCCGATCGCCGGGAAGATGGCGATGCCGAGGAAGAGGGCCATGATGGCGCTCTTCCTTCTCACCGTGAGCCGCGCGAGCGCGTACGCCGCCGGCGACCCGATCGCGAGCGTAAGAAGCGTCGTGAGCGACGCGACGACGAGGCTGTTCAGGACGTTCCTCGGGAACTGGCTCACGGCGAAGACCGCCGTGAAGTTGGAGAGCGCCGGCGGGTTCGGGTAGTAGTCGAGCGGCGTCTTGTAGAGCGCCTGCGGCGTTGAGAGGCTGACCGTCGCGATCCAGTAGAACGGGACGAGCGCGGCCACCGCGAGGCCGACCCTCGCCGCCCACATCCAAGCCCCCCGTCGCGTGCGTGCCGTCACGCTGGACCTCCGTCGATCACCTTGGCTCCGAGGCGACCTTCATGGACCGTATGAGCAGAAGGCTCAGCGCGAAGACGATGAAGAAGAGGGAGACCGTCATCGCCGAGCCGTAGCCGAGCTCCGAGTAACGGAACAGCGTCCTGTAGATGGCGACGGAGACCGTCTCGGTCCCGGACGCCCCTCCGGTCAGCACCCAGATGAGGTCGAAGATCCTGAACGCGTCCATGGCCCTGAAGAGCACGGCGATCGCGATGAACGGCTTGAGGAGCGGGAGCGTGATGCCGGTGAAGCTCCGCCACCTCCCGGCGCCGTCCAGGTTCGCCGCCTCGTAGTACTCGCGAGGTATCGACTTGAGGCCCGCCAGGAGGATGATCGCCACGAACGGCGTGGTCTTCCAGACGTCCGCCACGATGACCGACACCATCGCGAGCCCCGGGCCGAGCCAGACGATGGGTTCCCCCATGAGCCCGAGACGCCCGAGCACCGAGTTCACGAGGCCGATGCGGTCGTTCAGAAGCAGCGACCACATCGTCGCCGCGACGACCGTCGGCAGCGCCCACGGGAGGATGGTCGACGCCGTCACGGCCGTCCTGCCGCGCCGCATGCCGTGAAGAAGGAGCGCGGCCGCGAGGCCCAGCGCGAGCTCGAGCGACACCGACACGCCGGTGAACCAGGTCGTCTGCCAGAGGTCACGCCAGAAGACGGCGTCGCGGACCAGGGCCGCGTAGTTGCCCAGGCCCACGAACGCTCTCTCTTCGGCGAACTTGAGGTTGTAGCGCCAGAGGGAGAGGACGAACTGGCTGAGCACCGGGAAGGCGCCGACCACGACCACGAACGCCAGCGACGGCGCGAGAAGCCACGCAGCGAGTCGAGTGTCGCCTCTGCCGCTCATGGGCGCACCGCTCCGTGAGGTTGTCTCAGTCGGCGAGGACGGCCGACAGCCGGCTCACGATCGCGGCCGCCGCGTCGGCCGGCGGGATCTCGCCCGAGAGAGCCTTGTGGACGTTCTCCTGGATCACGTCGGACGCGCGCGGGTACTCGGGGGACTGCGGGCGGTTCCGCGCGTTCCTGAAGACCTCGAAGAAGCTCGCGAAGTGAGGATTGGCCTCGAGCACGTCGGGATCCTGGTACGTGGACTTGCGCGTGGGCAGATACGCTCCCTTGACCGCGCGAAGAGCGAGCGCCCGCTCGCCGGTGATGAACTTCAGGAACTCGAGCGCCTGCTCGGGATGGCGGCTGTGGGCCGAGAGAGCGACGTTCCAGCCTCCGATCGTCGAGTAGCTCACGAGCCCCGGAGCGTGGGGGAGAGGCGCGATGCCGACAAGGCCCTTGACCTTCGACTCGGGGCCCTCCGCCATGCTCCAGGCGTACGGCCAGTTCCGCAGGAAGACCGCCTGCCCCTCGGTGAACACGCGCCGCGAGTCCTCCTCCTTGTAGGTGAGGACGCTCGCCGGCGACACCCCTTCGATTGTGAGGCTCACCATGAGTCGGATGGCGCGCTCGATCTCATCCCGCACCTCCGATGGCGCGGAGGCGAGCCGCTCCGGGTCGAGCGAGCCGCCGGTGCCCCACAGAACCTCGAGGAAGTTGCAGACCAGCCCCTCGTAGCGGGCGCCCTGCCAGACGAACCCGTCCATCCCCCTGCGCCCGGCGAGCCGGCGGCCGGCAGCCCTGAGATCGTCCCAGGTCTCGGGAACCGCCAGCCCGGCGTTCGCGAGGAGGTCCTTGCGGTAGTAGAGCACGCCGGCGTCGGTGAACCACGGCACGGCGTACAGCTCGCCGCGGTACATGACCGAGCCGATCGGCCCGTCGAGGAAGTCCGCCGGATCGATGAACCCTTGCGGCAGCGGTCTTATCCACCCGGCCCTGGCGAACTCGGAGGTCCAGATGACGTCGAGGCTGTAGAGGTCGATCCCCTTCTCGCCGGCCGAAAGGTAGGTGACGTAGGCATCGTGCTGCTGGTCGGTGCTCGCCGGCATCGCCTGGAAGCGCACCTCGACATCGGGATGGGCCCCGTTGTATTCCGCGATGAGGGCTTCCGTTGCGCCCGAAGGGTCGTTGCCGGCCGCGAACGTGATGACCGTCTTCCCGGTGCCCTTGTTCGAGCACGATGTCAAGAACAGCGCCGCAGCGGCCAAGGCCGCGCACACGACGAGCCTTCTCACGGGGCGCCTCCTTGTCCAGGTGAGTCGCGAGGTCCTCCGTACGCCGCGCCATGCTATCCACATCGCGACGGGGTGTCAATGTGCGGCGCCGTCCGCTCGTCCGCCGGCCGGCGCAGCGCCACCGAGTGACACCCGCTCCCCGTCAACGGCCCCTGACTTGTGCGAGAACGTGCTTGACAGTGTGGCAGCTCCTTCGTACAGTGACCGTGGCATTCCCCGGGATGAGACTGGTCGGAGGAGCATGCGGCGGCAGCCGCGGAGGGACGGCATCATGAGGCACATCGCGCTCTGGGCAGCTGCGCTCGCGCTTCTCTTCGCGACCACGGCACAGGCGACCATCTTCCTCTACGAGGGATTCGAGGGCTCGGCTCCGGGGTGGCAGAGGATCGGCCAGGTGAACGGGCAGTGGCACTCGCTCTGGCACAAGGAAACCCACCGCTCGCACACCGGCAGCCGCAGCGCCGCATACAACACGGGCTCGCCGAACTACAACTACGATGTGGGCACAAGCTGGGGCATGCTGGCGTCGCCGTGGATCAACCTGTCGACGGCGAGCAACGTGTACGTGGACTTCTGGTCCTGGCTGGAGACGGAGAACGCGCCGCTGGAGTACGACGTGGCGTTCTTCATGGTCAAGGTGCCGGGCTTCGCATGGGGCATCGTTCCGCCCGACATCCAGACCTTCCCGCAGGGGCAGTGGAACCACCTCATGGCAGATCTCTCCACTCTGGCAGGGCTCCCAGCCGTGAGGATCGGCTTCCTGTTCCACAGCGTTGACGGGGAGTTCAACGACTACGAAGGGTGGTACATCGACGACGTCCGCGTGAGCGACGGCGTGACGCCGCCGGTCCCAGAGCCCTCGACGCTGCTGCTGCTCGGAACGGGTCTCCTGGGCGCCGGCGCGGTCCTGCGCAGGCGTGTGCGGGGCTAGCCGGTTCTCGGCACGGGTCTCATGGAGGCGGGGGCGCGAGCCCCTGCCTTCTTCTTTGCCTACGGCATCCGCCCGGCGGGGTCGGGTGCTCCCTGCGCCGGCTTGGTCCGCAGCCGGCCGATCCTGACGTAGGTGCTCCGCGCGCGGGCCACCTCGGTTCCGTCGGGCCTTGCAAGCAGCGCTTCGAGCTTCCGCAGCTTCCCTCGTCCCGCGACAAGCCGTCCCGTCACGCGCAGTGGCTCGCCGACCCGGGCGGGGCTTACGAATCTGACGACGAGCTCGGCCGTCAGGGCGAGCTCACCCATCTCGTTGAGCACGGTCACCATGGCCTCGTCGAGCACGGTCGAGACGATCCCGCCGTGCACGATGCCCTCGTAGCCCTGGAACGCCTCGTCGAACACGACGTCCGCCGCGGCCTCGCCGCCGTCGAAGTCGAACCGGAGGCCCAGGCCGCGGCTGTTCCTCGTGCCGCACGCGAAGCACATGCCGTCGTCCGTGCCCATCGCAGCCCCCTCGTCTCAGTCGCCGCCGTCGTCGAGCGGCGCGGCGGGCGTTTCGATCAGCGTCCGCGCCTCGTCGAGGCGGTCCGCCGGCACGGCGATGCCGACGGCTCCGAGTCCGTCGACGGTGACGGCGTACAGCCTGGTGGCGGGTTCCATGCGAAGCTCGACCGGGATGCCGGCGGCCTCGAGCATCGACCTGATCGCCTGCGCCTCCATCTCGCCGCCGGCCGTGTACACGACGCGGAGATCCGCGCCGCGGTCCCTCACTTGCTCCGACATGCTCGCCCCCTCGCGTCTCGTACTGCCGTCTGACATCCGCGCAGCAGTATAGCCCACGCGGGTCGGTGAGTGCGAGGCGCAGCCGCGGGCCTTGACCGATCCGCCCGCATGTGATACCACATTCACCATGCGTCCCCGGCGCTTCTCGAACCGCGAGATCGCGCTTCTCGGCCTCATGGCGGCCCTCTGGAGCGTCGTCGAGATCACCCTCGGCGGCATGATCAAGGCCTGGCGGATCCCGTTCGGAGGCGCGGCCCTGGCCGCGTGCGGCGTGGCGGTGCTTCTGACCGCCAGGGCGAGCGTGCCCCGCGAGTGGTCGTCGCTGCTCATCGGCGCCACGACCGCCGGGATCCGGCTCGCCTCGGGCTTCGGAGGGGCCCTTTTCGCGGCGATCGGCATCCTTGCTGAGTCGGCCATCGTCGAGGCCGTGCTGAGCTCGGGGCCGCTGAGCTCGCGCCCGAGGCGGATGGCCGCGGGGGGGCTCGCGCTCCTCTGGGCGCTCGCCCATCCGTTCGTGGTCCAGGGGTATCTCGCCGGCCTGGGGCCGGCGGCGGTATTCCGCTTCACGATCGCGCCCCTCATCGGGGGAGACCACCCGGCCTCGGCGAGGGCGGCCGCGGCGCTCCTCGCGCTCGCGGCGCTCCACGTCGGGCTCGGCGCGGCCACGGTGTGCTTCGTCGACAGGGTGCTGCTGGCGCCCGGAGCACGGGCGGGCCGCGGGCCGCTCGGTCGTGTCGCAGACTCCGGGCGGCGCGGGTTTCCCTCGGACCGGCAGGGGATCTGAGATCGCGCTCGCGAGGGGTCCCTGCCAGCACGTCGCGCCCGGAAGCGGCGAGGCATCGCACGCATCAGAATCACATGGCGCCCGCTCGCCGGCCGCGGGCGGGGCACGGGGTCAGAGCGGCCGCACTGGTGGGGAGAACGCGCATCAGGAGCTGCACTATGAGACGGTCGGTTAGGTATCTCGGTGTGTGGACAGGCATCGCGGCGCTTGCGACGATCGCCGTGAGCGCCGTCGTCGGCGTGTCGGACACGCCGGTGTACGTGGAAGGCGAGGACTTCGTCAGCTACGCGTGGCACAACCTCGGCGGCGCCGACATCCGCATCGAGTGGTGCTCCGGCGCGAGTCAGGGATACGCGGCAGGCGGGCTGGACGTCCCCGGCGAGTGGATCATGCTGAAGGTCGACTTCCTGCGCTCCGGGTGCTACGAGCCGCACGTCATCTACCAGGCAGGATACGGCGACACGGTCTCGTTCAACGTCAAGGTACTCGACGAATCCGCCCCCGGCGGGTCGGTGACCTCCGCGTTCACCGCCACCGGGTGGGGGTTCGGCTGAGGCCCCTTCTTCGACGCTGCCGGGAGCAGCGACATCTGCGTGGACGAAGGGACCTACATCTTCTTCGTCGAGCACGTTTCGGGGGGGCTGTTCATGGTGGACTACGTCTCGTTCGCGTCGGTCGAGAGCCCGGTCGAGGCGCGGAGCTGGGGGAGCATCAAGGCGATGTATCGGTAGGCGTGCCGTGCTGACGGCCGAGGGAGTCCGAGAGGGGGAGACATGCGTCCGTTCCTGGTGACAGCCGCCCTGTGCGTCCTGGCGACCGCCTCCTCCGCTCTCACGCCCGTGGACGTGGGCGATCCCCCGCGCACGTACGGGCACTTCCTGAACGCCGGCGAGGCGGCCCTGTGCCGTGCTGGGGCCGCGACCGGGGGCCTGGAGTCGTTCTTCCGGAATCCAGCCTGCGTCGCCGACGTGCGTGCCGTGTCCGGTCAGGCGACGGCGCGCGTGGTGACGACCTCACGCGACCACCTGGGTGAGGGGGCCGAGGGCCTGAGCGCGGAGGACGGCGCCTTCCTGCTCTCGCAGGTGGCCGCTGTCAAGCGGTCGGGCTCGTGGGTGTTCGGGTTCGGGTACACGGCGCCGTCATCGAGGAGTCTCAGGTTGACGGGGACCGTCGGCGAAGCCTCGGGGCGCGAGCTGTATGACGGCACGTTCGAGGGCGGACTCCGGTACTTCGAGATGGTGTTCGGGACGCGCATCGGCCGGGACGGGCGGGGGTCCATCGGGTTCGCCTCGGGGCTCGTGAACCTGACGGAGTCGGTTCGCGAGGCCGTCGGGCAGACCCTGGAAACCGCGGAGGTGACGGGCTCGGCGACCTCAATGGCCGCCGGGATCACCTACGAGGCCACCGACCGCGTGACCCTCGGAGCCGGCTACCGGTGGGGCACGCGCATCGGCGTTCGGGGCGACTGGTATGACGACGTGGGGCGCACGGGGTCGTCGCACACACAGCCGACGATCGTTGCGGGGCTCACGGTGCGCGCGACGAAGGACATCGCGCTGCACGGCTGCTATCTCAACGAGGGCTGGGGCGCCGCGACGGCGACGCTCTCGGCCTACGAGGAGAACGACGGCCGGCGCGACGAGTTCGACGGGTCCGTCGCGAGCGTCGCGCTCGGGGCCGAGGCGGCGCTCATGGGCGGGAAGCTGACGCTGCGCGCCGGCGGGGCGACGAGGGTCGCCCCGGATGCCGCCGACGGCGGCATGCCTCAGTGGGCGGCCGGCATCGGCGGCTCGTACCGGTTCAGCGGGTACGCTCTGGACGGCGCCGTCGTGCGCGAGCGCCACGAGGTGGACGGCATGGGGGGCACCATCTCGAACTACGGCCTCTATCTGACGGTCTCGTACGACCTCTAGGCGCCGGCCCTCGGCGTGGTAGGAAGCCGGACGGTCGCCACCTGGGAGGTGTCGCATGAAGGCCATCGTGCTCGCCGCGGGGAAGGGGACGCGCATGGGCGAGATCACCGACGCGATCCCCAAGCCCATGGTCGAGATCGGCGGCAGGCCGATGCTCTGGCACCTGCTCAAGGCGCTCCTGGGCGCAGGCGTGGACGAGACCGCCATCGTCGTCGGCCACCGGGGCGACCGCGTCCGCGCCTACTTCGGCGACGGCGCCGACGTCGGTGTGCGCATCTCCTACTTCGTGCAGGAGGTCCAGGATGGGACGGGGAGGGCCGCCGAGCCGGCGAGGGCATTCGCGGGCGACACCCCCTTCTTCCTGACCTACGGGGACATCGTCACGGAGCCCGCGGTCTACCCGGCGATGACCGAGGACTTCTCGCGGACGCGGACGGACCTCCTCATGGCCGTGCGTTCCGTGGACGATCCGAGCCGCTGGGGCGCGGTGACGCTCGATGGAGACCGCATCACGCGCATCATCGAGAAGCCGCCGCCGGGGGCGCTCGGCACGAGCTGGGTCAACGCCGGGATCTTCATCGCCGCGCCGGCGCTCTTCAGCTACACCGCCCGCCTCGAGCTGTCGCCGCGCGGGGAGTACGAGCTCACCGACGCGGTGCGCATGATGATCGAGGACGGCCGCTCCGTGCGCGCGTTCAGGATGGAGTCGTACTGGCGCGACGTCGGCACCCCCGAGGACCTGGCCGCGGCCGACAACGAAGTCGGCGGCGGGCCGCGCTAGCGCGTTTCGAGTGGAGGCCTTCCGATGACTCGATGGACGCGGGTTGCTCTCGGTGCGCTCGCGCTCGCGGTCGCCGTGAGCGGCTGCGGCAAGAGCTATGATCTGGAAGCGGTGCGCGTGCGCGCCGACGAGATGAGCGCCAGGATCCTCGAGGCGCTGTACGACTCGTCGTCCCGGGGCAGCCCTTCGAGGGTCGCGGAGATCATGTCCGAGTACGAGGACCTGGCCGATCCGGCCCTTGCGAGGCACGTCGCGAAGCTGCGGGACCGCGAGGCCGGCCCGCGAGCGCGGAAGCAGCTGGACTACCTCTTCTTCGACATCGTCGGCACCGTCGCCTACCGGGAACTCGCTCTGATCGGCGATCGCATCGCGGACCTCGAGGCCGAGGGCGTCGTGCGCGTGAACGGGGAGGACATCGCCTACCGCGATCTCGGCGTGAGGCTCTTCAACGAGACCGACAGCGCGCGTCGCGAGAGCCTGTACATCGCCCAGGGACGCTTCGACGTGAAAACGACGAACCCGCTGCGGGCGGAGATGGTCAGCCTCGGACGCGAAGAGCTGCGCCGCTACGGCTACACCGACCTCGACGCCATGGAGGCGGAGCGGCGGGGTCTGGACTTCGACGACTTCGAGCGCCAGGCCGGCGAGTTCCTGAGCGGCACGCGGGACATGTACTGGGAGCTGTCGAACGAGGCGGCGCGGCGCGTGTTCGGCGTCGGGGTCGCGGAGGTGAGCGACTACGACCGGGGGCGGCTCTTCCGCGGCGAGGAGTACGACAGGTACTTCCCGCCCGAGCGCATGCTGCCGCTCATGCGCCGGACCCTCGCCGGCATGGGCATCGACCTGAGCGCGATCCCCGCCATCAGCATCGACGACAGCGATCGCCCGGAGAAGGAACCGCGGGCGGCGGCGTACCCCGTCCGGCCGGGGAAGGACGTGCGCATTCTCATGAAGCCTCTGGGCGGCGTAGCGGACTACGAGACGCTGTTCCACGAGATGGGCCACGCGCTCCACGACGCGCTGGCGACCGTCACTGAGTACGAGTTCCTCAGGCTCGGCGACTACGGCACGACCGAGACCCACGCGTATCTGCTCGAGGGCCTCCTGTCGGAACCGCTCTTCCTGCAGACGAGCGGGCTCATTCCGGACGCCGCCGTGAGGACGCGGTTCCTGCGGCAGCAGCTGTTCGACGACCTGGCGGGCGCGCGGTACTACGCGGCGCTCTTCGGGTACGAGCGGGCCCTGCACCGGGGAGGCCTCACGGACGAGGAGCTCGTGGCGGCGTACAGGGAGCGCATGGAGACCGCGCGGCTGGTGCCGCTGGCCCACCCCGACTTCGGGTACCTGTCGAGCAACGAGGACTTCTACGGCGTGAACTACCTCGAGGCGTGGTTCCTCGCCGCGCAGGTGCGCGCGGTGCTGCGCGAGCGTTTCGGCGAAGCCTGGTGGACCAGGACCGAGGCGGGGGACTTCCTGAGAGAGCTCTGGGCGTACGGGGCCGAGCTTTCGCCCGTCGAGATCGCGCGGCTGATCGGGCACGAGGGCATCGACCCGATGGTCTACCGGAGAGAGATCGAGAAGGGGTTCAACGAGTATCGGTAGGCAGCGCGCCGGTTGTCTCGTCCGCGGCTGAGCATCCGCCCGCCCCGCACAGGCGGTAGCCGATGCCCCTGACGGTCTCCACGACCTCGCGCCCCGTCGCGGTGTGGAGCTTGCTGCGGAGCCGGCTCACCAGCACGTCCACGGTCCGTCCGATCACGTGCTCGCTTCCGTCCCAGACGAGGTTCCTGATCTCGTCCCGCGTGCAGGTCCGCTCGGCATGGAGCGCGAGAACCTGAAGGAAGCGGCACTCCCTCTGGGTGAGCGCGATCGTCTTGCCGTCCACGAGCGCCGTCAGCCGCGCCGGGTCGATCCTGAGCGGTCCGGCCGCGACCGGCTGCGAGAGCGCCGCCGGATCGGGAGGGGCGCCGTCGTCGAGGAGCGAGTTCACAAGCGTGACCACCTGGTCCACGTGGGACCAGCGGAACAGGTGGTGCTCGTCGTCGTCGTGGTGGTCGTCGCCGGACGCTCCGGGCCCCGACGTGATGACCGCCCGCACGCCTTCTCCGTGGTCGCCCGACTCGAGGATGCGCACCAGGTCCCTGCCGCCGATGTCCGGCAGCACGGCGCCCACGAGGACGAGGTCCGGCCTTTCCATCTGCACGGAGCGCAGCGCCTCGCGTCCCGTGCCGGCCTCCACCGTGCCGTATCCGGACGCTCTGAGAGCGCAGACCAGCCGGGCCCTCGCCTGGGGGTCGCGCTCCACGATCATGACTCGTCTGCAGCTGGGCATGCGGCCTCGCGCTAGGGGTCTTCCGGCCCTTGAACCGTCGCGAATCGGGCTTGCTGGCATCGAGTTTGCAAAGAGCGTGCCGAAACCTCATGCGCGGCGGCAGCCATCCGGGCGCCGCTTCGCTCCGAGAAGCGGGCCCTCTGGCGGCCACGGGCCCGCAGTTCATGAGCTGTGCTCATGACCGCTGCGCGGGCCCGCCGCCGGGCAGGCCGTGTTTGACCGGTGGGGGTGCGTCGGGTAGAGTGTTGCGGCGCCGCTCCCCGGAACGACGGGGAGCGACGCCACATGGCGCACGGGGGAGGCAAGGCCGCGCGGGACTGGACCTTCAGGGCGCGGGGGGCGAGAGATGGTCTCATGGCCGTGGCAGGCTCTGCGCTACGCTGCGGAGAACCGGGAGCGCATCCTGAGAGAGCTCTCGGAGTTCGCGAGCATCCCGTCCATGTCGAGCGACCCGGCCAGGGTGGAGGACATCCGGTCGGCCGCCGAGTGGATGGCCCACCGCTTCCGCGTCCTCGAGTTCCGTAGGGTCGAGGTCCTGAAGACCGCGGGACATCCCGTCGTGCTCGCCGAGGCTCCGGCCGTCGGGAAGCCGGCGGGGACGGTCATGGTGTACGGCCACTACGACGTGCAGCCGCCGGACCCGCTCGGCGACTGGAAGACCGACCCGTTCGCCGCGACGCAGGTCGGCGACTACCTCCACGCGCGCGGCGTGTCCGACATGAAGGGTCAGATCATCGCGTGCCTTGCGGCCACCGAGGCGGCGCTCAGCACGGGCGCGCTCCCGGTGACGGTGAAGTTCCTGATCGAGGGCGAGGAGGAGATCGGATCGCCGAACCTCGGTCCCTTCCTCAAGGAGCACGCGGACCGACTGGCCTGCGACCTCGCGCTCAACTGCGACGCGGGCATGCTCGGCGCCGAGATCCCCACGATCGTCTACGGCCTGCGGGGGATGCACCAGTGCGCGCTCGCCGTTCGCGGGCCGCGGCGCGACCTCCACTCGGGCGGGTTCGGCGGCATCGTTCACAACCCCATCCATGCGCTGTCGTCGCTCATCGCGAGTCTCCACGACGAGGACGGGCGGGTGACGCTCCCGGGCTTCTACGACCGCGTGAGGCCGATCTCGCCCGAGGAGCACGAGGAGATGGCCCGGCTGCCGGTGGGCGAGTCGGCCTACGTCGAGGAGGCGGGCGTCCCGCGGCTCTGGGGCGAGCCGGGCTTCCTGCCGACCGAACGCGTGAGCGCGCGGCCGGCGCTGGACGTCGTCCAGGTGAGAGCGGGCAGCCCGAAGTCGGCCATCCCGGCGGAGGCGGTCGCCCTCGTGACCATGCGGCTCGTGCCCGACCAGGTCCCGGAGGAGCTCGCGGCGTCGCTCGAACGGCACGTCGCGTCCCACGCGCCCGACACCGTGTCCTGGGAGATCAGGAACGCGCGGGGACACCCGCCGTCGCTCACGGACCGCGGCAGCGCCGGCGTGCGCGCGCTCGCCAAGGCGCTCGAGACGGTCTGGGAGAAGCCGCCCGTGTACCACCGCGAGGGGGGAAGCATCAACGCCGTGGGCGAGATCCAGAAGGTGCTGGGAACCGACTCGGTGCTGACGGGCTTCTCGCTCCCCGGCGACAACGTGCACGGACCGAACGAGCGGCTCCACCTGCCCACGTGGGACCGCGGCATCGCCGCGCTCATCCACTTCCTCTCGAACCTCGCGACCGCCTAGAGCGCCCAGGGGCCCGAGGGACACGCGAGTGAAGCCGGACCGCCACACGCACTCCTGCCTGTCGACGCCCCGCGGCGTCACCTGGCTCTCCGTGGTCGTGAACCTCGCGCTCTCGGCGGCGAAGGTCGCCGCCGGCATCCTGTGCAACAGCCAGACCATCATCGCCGACGGCGTGCACAGCCTCTCGGACCTCGTCACGGACGCCGCCGTGCTCGCGGGACTCCGCGTTTCCGGCAAGCCCGCGGATGCCGACCATCACTACGGCCACATGCGCTTCACGACGCTCGTGAGCATGTTCGTCGGCGCGGCGCTCGTCGCCACCGCCGCGTGGATCGCCGTGAAGGGCATTCTCACGCTCCGCGAGGCGGACCGGGCGGTCAGCGCGACGGCGCCGTTCTGGATCGCCGTCGCCTCGATCGCCGTGAAGGAGGGCATGTACCGCCAGACCGCCCGCGTGGGCAGGCGCGCGGGGGACGTCTCGGTCGTCGCGAACGCCTGGCACCACAGGAGCGACGCATGGACCTCGGTGGCCGCCGCCGCGGGCCTTGCGGCCGTCGCCGTCGGCGGCCCCGGCTGGGCGTTCATCGACCACGTCACCGCGGTGGTCCTCGCCAGCTTCCTGGGCGTCATCGGCGCGAAGATCCTGTACGAGAGCGGGGGAGAGCTCGTGGACCGCGCGCCCGACGCGCGGACGCAGGCTGCCATCGAAGCGGTAATCGCCACGACCGACGGCGTCCGGGGTTACCACACCGTGCGGGCCCGCCGCATCGGGGGCAAGGTCGTCGTGGACATTCACATCCACGTGAGCCCGGACCTCACGGTCCGTGAGGGGCACGACGTGGCCTCGCTCGTCACACGGCGCCTCCTCGAGTGCGAGCACGGCATCGTCGAGGTCGTCGTGCACGTCGAGCCCGAGGACGACGTCCACGAGGGGATCCTGGCGTGAGCGGCGGGCGGCCGGGGCCCGGCCCTCGCCGCGACGCAACCTGCGATCGCGCTCACCGCCCCGGGGCCGCGAAAGCGTCGGGCCCGGCCAGGATGCGGTCGAGCGCGGAGTTCGGCACGACGTAGATCGTCTCCCGGTCCGGCGTCATCGCCGGCCGGGCCTCGCCCTCGAGCTTCCCGAACAGGATGCGGAGCGTCCGCCCGTCCGCGAGCCCGATGTCGACGAGCGCGGGCCGCCTCTCGCCTTCGGGATCGAGCCCGCACTCCGCGGGCGTCCGATCGTCGGCGAACGCAACGGCCCTGAGCGCGGCGAGGGAGAGAAGCGCGCGCTCGACCGCCTTCACGTCGGCCGGCCCGCCACCGGGGCCTTCGATGTGCCAGCGGCCGTCGTCGCGCACGGAGAGCGAGACCGGGGGCGCGCCGCCCCCGATGGTGAGTCTTCGAGTCGCCTGGACATCGAACCTGAGCGGCCTCCGGTCGCGCCAGGCCGCCGCCTCGACGGGATACACCGACGCGAGCGCGCCCGGCGCGAGGTAGACGCGGTCGTCTCCCGGCACCCGCACGCACGTCCCCATGTCGCGTGGGCCGGGCCTTCCGAAGACGAACTCGACCGTCCCCGCTGGGCCGGCCAGCGAGACCCGCGTTCCGAGCGAGTCGGTCACGCCGAAGAGGAAGTGCTTCCCGGCGACGACCGACGCGACGTCGGCGCGCGAGAGCCGGGCCGCGGACCAAAGCGCCCTGCGCACGAGCGTGGTGTCGGCGTGCCCCGCTCGGAGCCCCTCGATGAGCCAGTCGTCGCCGCGCCGGGCGAGCGCGACGCGGCCGCCGGGCGCGACCACGGTCACGCGGTGGACCTCCGCCGGCGCGAGCGCCGGCAGGAGCGGCGCTCCGCCGCTCCCGGCGCCCGGGCCGCGGCCGAGCGGCCCCCTGACGAGGAGGTACGCCGCCGCGGCGAGCGCGAGCGCGAGCACGATGACCTTCCGGCGCTTCACGGCTGCCTGGCCTCCGGCCGCCGCGCGCCTGGCGCCCTCGCGCGGCGCCTGCGCCGGGCGGCCCGCGCGAGCCCGGCGAGGACGACGCCCGCCGGGCCCGCGTAGCTCCCGAGCGCGACGGCGAGCGCCCGCTCGCCGTCGCCGACGTCCTTGAGCGGTCGGTCGGTGACCTGTCTTGCTCGGATCTCCGCCAGCGTGTCGCCCAGCGTGAGCCAGTCAACGATGTTGAGAAGGAACGG
>Ga0194111_10000542_pt1 | contig 46331 bp, 36 predicted proteins | sample TA2KigC300mmetaG_FD_146194 | JGI IMG/M metagenome (GOLD analysis project Ga0194111, IMG submission 146194) | Freshwater microbial communities from Lake Tanganyika, Tanzania - TA2015033 Kigoma Deep Cast 300m | ecosystem: Environmental > Aquatic > Freshwater > Lake | place: Tanzania: Lake...
ACGCCGACTCGCTGACGGGCGTCTTCCTGGGGCCCGCTCCGTCCGACAGCACCCCGGGCAACGAGCGCGGGGCCCTCGAATACGACGCCATCCTTCCGGGAGGCGGGGTCCTGATCTGGCACATCGATGAGATGGCCGCGCTGGAGGGCCTCCTCACCTACGGGGGCGTGAATGTCTTCGGGGATCGGCGGGGAATCGACATCGAGGAGGCCGACGGGATCCAGGACATCGGGACCTCGTCGAACGAGTTCCTGGGCGGGCCGTACGATCCGTACTTCGTGGGGGGATACACGCGGTTCGGCCCGGAGACGATCCCCGACTCGAGGACGAACGATCGGACCGACACCGGAGTCTCCATCGAGGTCCTCGATCCACCCTCCGACACGATGGCGGTGAGAGTCGGCGACCCGCGGTCGCTCCCGGGCTGGCCCCTCTATCTACTCGCGGCTCCTACGGCCCGCGAGGCGCTCGGCCGCCTGGACGTCAACGGCGACTCGGTCGAGGAGATCCTCCTTGCCTCCGGCGCGAGCGTTCTCGCCCTGACGAGCGATTCGCCGCTTTCGTCCGAGGAAGGGTTCATCGTCCTCCTGGGCGAGTTCGCCGATCGTCTGACCGAGGGCGTAGCGGTGGTTAGGGAGTGGGAGGCGGTCCCGGAGGTGGGGCCTGTGCTCATGGGGAGCGCAGGGGGCATCGCTCGCTGGTTCGACACCGGAGCCACATTGCTCGGACAGTGGGGCGAGCGCGGCGGCCCCGACTCCCTGACGGTCACGGCCGGGCCTGTCGTCTCGGGCATTCTGGGCCTGGTCGGGTGCGGCGACGGCCGCGTGGTGGGACTGACCAGGATTCCAGACGGCGTTTTCGATGTCTGGACTCTCGAGGTTCCGCAGGTCGCCGATTCGATCGTGAGCCTGGTGGCTGGCCAGGTCGGCTCCCGCTCGCCCGTCTGGGTGGCCGGAGGCGGAGTCGATGGGTCTGTCTTCGTCGCGGAGCTGCTGGACGTCGAGCTGCCGCCGCGTCTGTTGCCCGGCTGGCCGCAAAAGATCGCGGGCGGCGCGATCACCTCCCTTCTGGCCTTGAGCGCGCCGATCAGATTCGGGGAAGCGCCTCGCGATCTGCTCCTCGTGACGACCGAGGATGGGATCGTCGACCTCCGCGCGATCGATGGGGGTGCTTCCGTCGATGGCTGGCCCCGCTCCTTTCATCCGCCGATCGCCGGTTTCCCGGCGGTGGGGGATCTCGACAGCGACGGGATTCTCGAGGTGGCCATCACGACTCGCTCGGGCGACATGCATCTCTGGGATCTCTCTGGAGTGGTCGAGCTTCTCTGGCCGAGGTCGGTCTGGGAGCCGGACAGGACGCGGAGGCCGCCGACACGGTCGGGTCCCCGGCTCTGGGATCTTGGAGGGGATGGGCAAGTCGAGTGGATTCAGATGCGGGGGGATGGAATCGTCTCGGTCCGAGATGGACAGGGAGCGCAGTTGCGGGGCTGGCCGCTCGCGACGGGATCTCCGGGGACGGACGGGCCGTGCCGCCTGCTCGGATCGCAGGGGGATGAGAGGTGGTTCGTGACCCACGCGGTCGCCGACACGATCCTGGGTCTCGGTCCTCTGCCGATGCGCGGAGCCCTCGGAGTTGTGGTGGAGGATTGCGTCGGTTGCTTCCCGGAGCCCCTCTTCGACGCCGCGCGGAGCGGCGTCTATCCCCAGCGTCTCGTCCCGCCTCCCCAGCCGGTCGCTCTCTTCTTCGATCTCGACCGGGTGATCCTGCACCCGAACCCCGTGAGGGGGCGGCATCTCAAGATCCGCTACTTTCTCGGCGCGCCCGCCCGGCTGAAAGTCGAGGCTTTCGATCTGAGCGGCCGCCCGCGCGCGGCGATGGAGTGGGACGGCCAGGTGGGCGCATCCGGGGACGATCTCTCCTGGGACCTGGGCGACCTCGCGCCGGGGGCGTACCTCGTGAAGCTCCGCGCGGAGGGCGAGGGCCAGACGGCGGCGCTCCAGCGGATGATCGCGATTCTCAGGTAGCGACCCCTCCCATCGGGGAGACCTCGAGGCCGTTTGGCGTCCGGAGCGAGAGGGATTATGATCGAGACGATGGGCACGGCGAAGAGACCCGGCGGCGCGCGCGGGAGCGTTCTCCTGGCGGCGCTTCTTCTCGGCATCTCGGCTGCCTGCGCCGCGGCCGGCCTCTCCCTCCCGCCCGGCGATCCCGGCCGGGCGCCGGATCTCGCCGGGATGCGCGATCCGATCCCGCGCCCCCGGTCCTTGGACGGCCCCTCCGACGGCGCGCGCGGAACGCTCCTCGGCAAGACGATGGAGCCTCTCGCCTCTCAGGAGGAGGAGCGGAGCAGGGAAGAGGCGAGGGCGTCCCTTGGGGAGCCGGAGGAGGATCGCGCCGCGAGGATCTCTCCTGTCGTCGCGTTTCTCATGAGCGCGGCCCTGCCCGGGAGCGGGCAGCTGGTCGAGGGGCGCAATCGAGCTTTCGCCTACCTGGGGGTCGAGGTCCTCTCGTGGGTCTCGCACTTCGCCTGGAAGGACGCGGCCCTCAGGAAGGAGGGCGAGTACGAGGCCTACGCCGATCGGCACTGGGACTTGGAGGCCTGGAGCGACGCCGCGCTCGAGGACTGCCCCGCGGGCGCCATCCCTCCCGGGGGGAACTACGCCGAGCTCTACGAGACAATCCAGCGGCTCCGCGTGGAGGACACGAACGACTATTACGAGCTGCTGGCCAAGGAGGATGGCTACAGGGCAGGGTGGGACGATTTCAGCTGCCCATCCCCCGAGGGGCTCTCCCCGAATCGGCGCGAGTACCGCGCCATGCGCGAGGACAGCAACACCTTTCTCAAGCGGGCGCGTCTGGCGACCACGGTCGTCTTCCTGAACCGCATCGTCTCGGCCGTCGACGCCTACAGGACCGCGCGGGGAGCGCGCGTGTCGGTCGGCGCCGGCACGAATCTCGAGATCCGATTCGGCGGATCGCTCACGAACCCCCGCGCCTCCCTGAAGATGGTGAGGCATCTGTGAAGAGCGGTCGGCTCGTCACCTTGGCGATGATCCTCCTGTTCCTCGCGGGGTCGCCTCGGGAATCTGCCGGACGAGTCATAGAAGCGGGCCGGCTGAAGGTGCTGGGCCTCTCCCTCCTTGTGCCGGGGCTCGGGCACTGGCGACTCGGCGAAAGAGACAGGGCCTACGCCTTCATGGGCGCCGAGGCGACGGTCTGGGGGAGCTATTCGGTCTTCAGGGTCCAGGCGAAGCTCCGCCAGGACAGCTATGTCGAGATGGCCGAGCTCTTCGCCGGAGTGGACGACGCTTCGGGGCGCTCGGACTCCTACTACCGCAGGCTGGGGGCCTATCGGTCCTCCGATCTGTACGACGAGGAGATCCGCCGCGAGGCGCGTCAAGTCCATCCCAACGATCTCGAGGCGCGGGAGAGGTACTTCGATCGTCACCGGGTGCCGGTCGAGCAGCAGTGGTCCTGGTCATCGACGGAGAGGTGGGATCGCTACAGGACGAAGCGCAACGACAGCAACCGCGCGCTCAAGAAGGCCGACTACATGCTCGGCGTGGCGCTCGCCAATCGCCTCCTCGCCGCTGTCGACGCCATCCGGATCTACAGCGGCCACTCGGCAAGCGGGAAGATGAGCATGCGCTTCGCGCCCGATGCGATCTGCCCTGACGATGGGGCCCGCCTGGTCCTGACCTACAGAATCCCCTGATGGGGAGGAACGCGCCGTTGCTTCCCCCGAAGATTCCCTCGGAATGGCCTCGCGGCCGGCGCGTGATCGCGCTGGGCCTCGCGGGGCTCGGGGCTCTCTTCCTCGTGTTCGGCGCGGGAGCTGCGCGGGCGCCGGACGAGGCGTCCGCGGGGGCGCGCACGGCCGCGGAGGATCTCCGGCCGGGCGGCGGCATCGATTCGCTTGCGCCCCTCCCATCCTGGGCGCCCCGCGACGAGGCGGCGGGCGTGCGCCTCTCTCCTCACGCGATGGCCGTCGATCCGCTCGGACGCCTGTGGCTCCTCGACAAGGCTCGTGCGAGAGTGCTCCTCCTTGACGGGGCGGACGGTCGAGGCCGCTCCTTCAGCGCTGCGGGACGGCAGAGAGACGCGGCCCTGTCGGTGTCCGATCTCGCGGTCAGCGGGAGCTTCCTCTTCCTGCTTGAGCCGAGCGCGCCCAGCCTGATCCTCGTGGATCTGGACGGCAATCTCAGGGAGAGGATCGATCTCTCCGCCGCGATCGAGCAGGCGGGGGACCGGGGCTTCCTGCCCGCGCGGCTGCTCGTCGGGCGCTCCGGCGATCTCTGGCTGCTCGATGCGCGCGGGTTCAGGATCCTCCACTTCGACCGGCGGGGCCTTTTCGTCGACGCCCCTCTCGACGTGATCGATGGCGAGGACCGCCCTGCGCGTGTCGCCGATGTCGCGCCGACCAGGGACGACGGGATCCTGCTGCTCGATCCCGAGCGCGCCGGGTTGATCGAGATCGATCCCTACGGGGGCCTGCGGGCGATCCAGGACCTGGGCGAGGCTCTCCGCGAGCCCGCTTCGCTGGCCATCGATCGCGACGACAATCGCTACATCCTGGAGGCGGGCGGCCGTCTTCGAATCCTGGATCGGGCGGGCGTCCTTCTGTGGACGGGGGAGCTACCCGGCGCGCAAGGTTGGTCGGGTCCGAACAGGATCGCGGTGGCCGGAGACGGGATCCTTCACAGGGGGGATTCCGCGAGCGGCAGGATCGATCGCTGGCGAATCGTCAGGACCCCGCGAGAGGATGCGCAGCGATAGCCGAGTCATCGCCCTGATAGCTGGCGCGGGCCTTGCCCTTTCCGCGCCCGGCGCATCGGGGAGCGAGTCCGCACGGCTCTCCTTGCTCGACCGGAGCTGGGAGACCGATCTGGAGACGCCGGCCGCGCGCCTTCGGCTGCCCGATGCATGGATCGACCCCGGCTCGGTTCTCGTTGTCCTGGAAGCCGAGACTCTGCGTTCCGGAGTCGATTACCGCATCGAGCCCACCGAGGGGCTTCTGCATCTCCTCGTGCCGCAGGCGAGGGGGCGCCTTCGCCTCCGCTATGCCGTCGTTCCCCTGGCGATCGGTCGGGTCTTCCAGGATCCGATCCCGATCGACACGGCGCGGGGAGGAACCGCCCCCATTCGCCCTTCGGTGGCGGCGACGCAAGTGACGGCGGGAGCGGCGCGCCTCGAGCTGCGGGGGATGAAGACCGTGGGTCTCGAAGTCGGCTCCTCGGAGGACCTCTCCCTGAGGCAGAGCCTCGATGTCACGCTCTCGGGCGAGCTGGCCCCGGGAGTGAGCGTGCGGGGCGTCCTCTCGGATCGCCAGACTCCCCTGCAGCCGGAGGGGAGAACGACCGAGCTCGCCGACCTCGACCGGGTCTACATGCAGATCGAGGGACGCGGCGTCAGCGCGACGCTGGGCGATTTCGATCTGCGGGGTCCGCCCGGGCTCTTCACGGACTACCGGCGCCAGCTCGAGGGAATCAGGCTCGATGGGAGACGCGGCCGACTCGGGGGATCGGTCGCGGCCGCGACCGTGCCCGGCGAGTTCGGGACCGCCGAGTTCTTGACTGAGGAGGGAAAGCAGGGGCCCTACCGTTTGCTCGCTCAGGGCGGATCGAGCGATGCCGTGATCCTGGCGGGGAGCGAGAATGTCTGGCTGGACGGGGAGCTCCTCGTCCGCGGCGATGACCGCGACTACACCATCGACTACTCGGCGTCGACCATCACCTTCACGGGCAGGCGTGTCGTCGGGAAGGACAGCCGGATCACGGTGGACTTCCAGGCGAGCTCCCAGCCCTTCCGTCGAAGCGCGTACGGTTCCGAAGTCCGGTGGGGCGAAGAGACGGGCAAGACCCTCTCGCTGCGCGCCACACTGATGGCAGAGCGGGACGATGTCGGAAAGCCCGTGGGCGGCCCCCTGACCGACCGGGAACGCGAGACCCTCCGCCGCGCGGGGGATGCCGACACCTCCGGCTTCGCTTCGGGAATCGACTGTGGAGCGGTCGGCCATGGGGACTACGAGTGGGTCGAGGCCGACACGCTGGATCAACCGTTCCTCCGCTACGTCGGCCCCGATTCGGCGACATGCAAGGTGCGGTTCGACGATGTCGGAGCCGGCAAGGGGGACTATGCCGACAGCCTGCTCGCCGACAGCGCGGCGGTCTATCGCTTCGTCGGCAAGAGGAAGGGACGCTTCCTCCCGGGACGAGCGGTCCCCCGCCCATCGGAACGCGGCCTGGTGGATGTGGCGGCGTCCCTCGCGGGTCCCGCGGGATTCAGGCTGGACATCGAGGGCGCCGGCTCCTTTGACGATCGGAACACGCTCTCGCCGCTGGATGATGGCGATCGGAGGGGCGGGGCGCTCCATCTGGCGCTGGCCCGGGAGATCTCCCCAGTCTCGCTGATGGGGCGCGATCTCGGGCGCTGGGGGATGCGCGTGGAAACGCGCGACCTCGATCCCTTCTTCCGTTCGATGGGCAGGCTCGATCCCGGTTGGTACGGGTACGGCTGGGGGATCGCGGAGGGCCGACTCGGGAGCGGGGATCGACGGCGGTCGCTAGAGCTCAGGCAGGAGCCGGGCTGGGGCCTTGCGGTCGACGGGTCGTACGAGACCCTGTCGAACCGGCGGGATCTCGAGGGGAGCAGGGACCGTCTCATCCTGCGCAGGCAGGGGAGAGTCCATGCGTCGATCGAGCGGACCCGCGCGCGCTCGCGCGATGGCGCGGCCGCTCAGGCGGCCCGGGGGAGGAGAGCGGTCGATGCCGGAGGCCTGGGAGTGAGGCTCCCGTGGGCGGAGGCCTCAGGCTCTCTTCGCCGGGAGAGGGCGGGATCGCGTACGCTGGGCGCGCTGGCCGGCGCCGGGTTCGATGAGTGGCGCCTGGGCGGGGCCTACATCCTGCGCGCGGAAGCCGGACGCGCGGAGATCTCGCGCATCGAGAGGCGGGACCATCTGGCGCGGGACGGTCGCTGGCAGGGCGGCGATCGAGCGCGCACCTGGGAGGGACGCATTCTCTGGTCTCCCTCCGGACGGCTGCTTGACGGCCGCTACGCGCGCCGCGACCTGTCGCGCAGGGAGGGCGGGCGGCAGAGGTCCGACATCGCGGGCCTGCTCTGGTCCGAGGACAGGAGCGACGGGCGCTACGCGCATCAGCTGCGGCTCGACCTGACGACCTCCCAGGAGGAGGGCCGCATCAAGTCGATCGAGTATGTCGGCTCGGGACGCGGCCGCTACGACTCCCTCGGAGTCTATGTGGGGGAGGGCGACTACGATCTCGTCCTCGTGCCGAGCGGAACCGCGATCCTCCAACGCCGCATGGAGGGATCCTGGAGATTCGATTGCGCGCCCGGCAGGGGCCGCGCGGGGGACCCTGCCTCGGCGCTCTCGAAGCTCTGGCTCAGTTCCCAGTGGCTGCTCCATCTCAGCTTCAGCGCCCGGACGGCGGGGAGCGCCTCGGCTTTCTGGAGGGATCTGCCCGATCTCGTTCTCGCCCGAAAGACGGGCGTCCCGCTCGCGTTCCATCGGGCGCGGGCGGAGGGGAGCGCCCTGCCTCGCGCGCGATGGGCAAGCCCGCAGATCCGCGTCGATCGCGAGCGCAGCGAGTCGAGAACCTTCGAGAACGTCCAGACGGGCCGCGCGAAGGACCTGATCGGCCTCACCCTCCGATCCCTCCCCGCCAAGGGATGGACGATCGAGCAGGAAGCGGAGCTCGCACGGGAGCTGGAGCGCAGCAGGCTGCTTTCAGGAGGATCTTCGGCCGGCAGCCTCGGTTGGGACTCGCGGCGTCTTCGGCTCGGCTGCTGGTGGCGGCCTCGCGGAGGCTGGGTCCTCCGCCTCGCGGCGGCGGGTCGGCTGCGCGAGAGGATTCCCACCAAGTCGCGCTACACGATCACGCAGGCGACGCCCGGCCTACAGTGGCTGCCCCGGGAGAGCGTCCGGTTCGACATGCAGGCCACACGAACGTGGGTGGAGGGACCGCGAGCGAATCTGCTGGGGTTGGAGAAGGAGGGTTGGGAGGCGCGCGGCAGCGCGGGTCTCAAGCTCCGCCGCTCGCTCGATCTCTCGGTCATTCTCAATCTCGCGGCTCCGGAGGGCGTGCGGTCGCGCGCCGATGTCCGGGCCGAGATGAAGGCCTACTTCTGATGTCTCTATCCACGCGCTGGGCCCACGCGGTCTTCATCCTGATCCTGTCCGCGGCGGAGGGATGGGCGATCGACCGCCCCGTCACGATCTCACTGGAAGGGGGAAGCAGAGGGGCGCGCGGTGCGGCCGAGCGCGCGGCGCGCGATCTCGTGAAGAGGGAGGAGCCGCCTGGCCCCGAGCGGATCGCCGTCGAGGTCGGGCGCGCTCTGGTGAGAGAGGGGTGGGGAAGCGGCGAGGTCGAGGCCATCGTCGACTCGCTCGGAGGCGATGTCGAGTCCTGGCGCATCCGGCTCCACGCCCTCAAGCCTGCGCGTCTCGCCGAGTGGACCTGGGAGGGGGCGTGCGATCTCGATGAACCTCCCGCCGGGGTCTGGACGCCTGAACGCCGGGCGCAAGAGCTCCGGGGGCTTGTCGAGCGAGCCCAGGGGGATGGCCACCCCTTCGCGTCGATCCAGATCCTGGAGGCCGTCTCGTCGGAAGAGGGGATGCGCGTGCGCGCGCGGTTCCGGGAAGGTCCTCTGCTCAGGCTGCGCTCGCTCGTTTTCGAGGGAAGAGGCGCGACGCGAGAGAGCTACCTCTCCCGCCTGACCGGGCTGAAGCCGGGCGAGCCCGTCCGGCCCGGCCGCGCAGAACTGGGGAGAGAGCGAATCGCGCGCAGCGGGCTCTTCTCGATTGTGGAAGGCCCCTGGCTGCGGAATCCGGAGGAGGGACTCGCGACGCTCGTCTATCGGATGACGCCGGCGGCCCAGAATCGAGCCGACGGCGCGATCGGCTACGATGGGCTCCGCAAGACGCTATCGGGGTACGTTCACGTGGAGATCGGGAATCTCTTCGGAACGGGGAGGCGCTTCAACGGCGAGTGGGAGCGTCTGGATCGCGATCGCTCCCGCCTCGCTCTCGCTTACCGTGAGCCATTCGTTCTCGGCCTGCCGCTGGCCGTCGAGGGGGCGCTCTCTCAGGAGATCGAGGACTCGACATGGACGGCCGACGAATGGCGCGGCGTTCTCGAGGGGGACCTGGGGGGATTCACGGCGCGGGCCGGGCTCGCGGGCAGGCGAATAGTCGATTCGCGGCCGCCGGGCGTCAGAACGAGCGGCCTGCACACGATCCTGGGCGCTGCGTATGACGGGCGATCTCAAATGGGGACGCGCGGCGCCAGGCACGAGATCGAAGTCCGGCGCGGAGAGCTCGACCGCACGCCCGACATGGAGCAGGGGGAGGGCACCCTTGTCGGGATCCTGCTCCGCGGGGAGCAGAACCGGCCGATCGGCCTCATCGGCCACCTGCGCGGCGAGTACGCGCTCGGCTGGGTGGAGGGCCCCGACTCCCTTCCGCGCCCGGACGCCCTCGGGCTGGGGGGTGGCGCGAGCCTGCGCGGGTATCCTGAGCAGGCCCTTCGCGTCCTGCGATACGCCCTCCTGCGGCTCGAGGGGGGAGTGAGGATGCTCCCCGAAGGCAACCGCGTCTATGCCTTCGTCGATGGGGCGCTCTACCGCGACTGGCCGGGCGAGAAGCGAAGCAGGCTCGCTTCCTACGGCGTCGGCTTCCGCGTGCGCGGCGCGGGGGGATGGGTCCGTCTCGACTACGGCATCCCGACCGATTCGCCTCCGCTCTCCGGGAGGATCCACTTCCGACTCGAGACGCGGTTCTAGGGTGCGTATCTGCCGAGCATCCGGAAACGGGGGAGCTCTTGACGGCATGGGCCACGCCTGGTACCCGTGGCAACGTGAACGACCCGGCACGAACGACAGAGCGGATCATCGCGATTCACTTCGCGGCCCAGCTGGTCTTGACGCTGCTTCTGACGGCCTCGAGCTATGTGGTTCCCCCCTGGAGCGGAGCCTATGCAGAGGTCCTCCTCGGCTTCCGCAGCCGGATGCCTACAGGAATCCCGCCGACGCTGCTCCACCTCACCACTCCCAGCGTCATCCTCCTGATGGTCGTGAACCAGGCTCTTGCGATCTTGGCGATCGTCCGATCCTCGCTGCCTGTCTCGCGGCGGTTGCTGGTCGGCGGTTCGCTGCTGCTGGCCCTCATCGGGGTTCTGAGCTTCCCGGGTGGCTCCCACGATCTTGAGCTGTACCACGCCCATGCGCGGATGGTCCAGAGCGGAGCGAATCCTTACCTGGTAAGCCCGCTACAGGCGTTCGGGCAAGCTCTCTCCAAGACGATGCCGTGGCCGGAGCAGCTTGCGCCGTACGGACCGCTCTCGATCGGCGTGCAGGCGCTCTTGGTCGGCCGCGTCGGCGATCCCTGGACTGCCGCTCTGGCGCTGAAGCTGTTCTATGCGCTGGCCAGTGTGGCATTCGTCTGGATCATGGTCAGCCTGCCCTCCATCAGAGAGGCGTGGAAGGCGGCAGCGGCGGTCACGGTCGGCTGGAGCCCTCTACTGATCCTGGAGTTCGCCGGCAATGGCCATGCGGACAGCTTGATGGGCATTCTCTGCGCTCTCGCCGTCGTTGCCTTCGTCCGGGGCCGTGGCATCCTGCCCTGGCTGCTCCTGGGCCTGGCCTCTCTTGTCAAGATCGAGGCGCTCTTGTTCTTGCCCATTCTCGCCGCGGCTTCCCCGCATGACCAACGGTGGTCGCTGCGATGGATCGCCTCGCCCGGCATCACCGTGACCGTCGTACTCGGGGGATACCTCTTCTTCGGAGGGCCGCAGAATGCGCTGCCTGGCCTGCGCGAGGAAGCATCGAAGGCGCTGCGCTCGGTCCCTCAACTTGCCGGCTACATCAGCGGCGTGCCGGCGGCGGGCACGGCCTGGTCCCTCCGGATCGTCTTCCTCGCGGCCTACGCGGTCTGTGCATGGACGATCGCGCGAGGGCGATCGATCCTCGCCGCTGCGCCGCTCCTCTACGCGATCTATCTTCTCCTGGCGAAGAGCTTCCTGCAGCCCTGGCACGGTGCCCTTCTGGTCTACCTATTGGCCGTCACTCGCCTCTACGGAAGGCGCGCGCAACTCCAGGATCTCATTGTCGGCACATGGTCGATCTCCGCGGTCCTCGGAGGCTACTCCTACCTGATCGCGAGGCGGGATCTCTCTCCCGCATCCCAGGCGGCCTCGACCGCGATCATGGTGGCGCCAGTACTGCTTGTTCTGCTCGGGTATTGGGTCCTCGGACTCGTCCGCCGTGGCAGGGAGAGGCCATGCTCGCCTTCTTGAGTCGACAGACGCGCATCGCGGCGCTGCGCGTCATCGCCCTCCTCGTAACCACGGCTATCTTCATCCGCACGGCATGGGTGTCAGACGATGCGTTCATTACTCTGAGAACCATCGATAACCTCGTCCATGGATATGGGCTGCGATGGAACGTGGTGGAGCGGGTTCAGACCTTCACCCATCCCCTCTGGCTGTTCTTGGTCGCGATCCCCTACTACGTCACTCGCGAAGCGTTCTATACATGCGCCATTCTCTCGATTGCGGTCTCCATCATCGTAGTCGGTCTCTTCATCTTCCGGGCCCGCGCCGGAGGCGCGGCGGCGCTCGCGCTCGGAACCGCGATGCTCGTCAGCTCTCGAGCATTCGTTGACTACTCGACATCGGGTCTCGAGAACCCTCTGACCCACCTTCTGGTCGCTCTGTTCCTGATTGCCTTCCTCAAGGATGCGCCGGCAAGTCTCGGGAGGGTCTTTCTGCTCTCCGGGATCACAGGGCTGGCTACGCTCAATCGGATGGACTCGATCCTGCTGTTCGCTCCGGCCCTTCTGTATGCGACGTTCGGGTGTGGAGGTGTCAGAGCGCTCGGAGCTCTCGTTGGAGGTTTCATTCCGTTTCTTCTGTGGGAGGGGTTTGCTGTCTTCTACTATGGTTCCTTGGTCCCGAACAGCGCATTCGCGAAGCTGAACACAGGGATCGATGCGATCACCTACAGCAGGCACGGGTTGTACTACATCCTCAATTCGCTTCGGAACGATCCAGTCACGATGGTCGTGATCCTGGTGGCTATGGCGTCCGTTGTCGCTTCGCGAGGAACGCGGAGGCAGCGCTTGATTGCCATCGCCTCCGGGATACTGCTTTACCTACTCTACGTGGTCCGCATCGGTGGAGACTTCATGAGCGGCCGGTTTCTGTCGGCGCCCTTCCTTGCGGCCGTCATTCTCCTCGCTGAAGTCGACCCCTTTCCCCTGCGGAAGCTGGGACGGGGAATACTGGCTGCCGGCGTCTTGATCTCGGGTCTGGGCCTGACGCCGCACCCTCCGATCAGAAGCGGGAGGGACTTCGGCGGACGCATGGAGGGGCTTGTCGACAGGCATGGAATCTGTGATGAGCGACGCTACTACTTTGCTGGCTCGGGAATGCTGAACGAAGCTCCTGCCGGGGAGAAACCCTCAGGGTGGGGTCCCTCTGTGGTTGGAGGGGATGCTCGGAGGAATGGGACGCCTCTTGTCGTGGAGGAGGCGGTTGGCGCCGCCGGCTACCTCGCCGGGCCGAGGACGCACATGCTCGATTACTATGCGCTTTGCGACCCGTTGCTCTCTCGGATCCCTTCTGTTCTCAATGACACGAGGTACGAGAAGTGGATGCTCCAAATGTTCGGTGATCGCGATCCTCAGGGTTGGCGAATCGGTCACCACAAGCGGAATGTTCCGAGCGGCTATCTCGCGACGATCATGACCGGCGAGAACCGAATCCAGGATCGCCAGCTTGCCGCCTTCTATGATCGCCTCCGCCCAGTGACGCAGGGTCCGCTCTGGAGCATCCACCGGTTCGCAGCAGCAATCCAGTTGAGCTTCGGTCGGTGGAACGGACTCCTTCCTCGCGGCCGCCCGGAACAGGATGAGCCGATCGACTGGATGGAAGTCCTCGCCGTTGACCCGAACCTCCCGGAAGCCCTCTTCCGGATTGGAGAGGAACTGGCAGAAGCGGGGGACCTCGACGAAGCCGGCCGGAGATTGGAGGAGGCAATCCGCCTCGACCCTCGGCACGCCCGAGCGCTCTTGCTCATGGGGAGGATATGCCAGCAGACGGGAGATGCCCAGCGGGCCAACGCCTACTTCGACCGGGTCCGCGCGACTGTGCCGGGACTTGGAGGCGGAAGCGACTAGGCTTGGCCGGTCTCCAGGATCGCCACGAACTCCTTCTCATCGAGGATCGGCACGCCAAACTCCCGCGCGCGTTCGAGCTTGGAACCTGCCTCGCTTCCCGCGACGACATAGTCGGTCTTCCGGCTGACCGAGCCCGAGACCTTTCCGCCGAGAGACTCGATCCTCGCCGTCGCCTGCGGCCTCGTCATCGATTCCAGCGTGCCGGTCAGTACGAAGGTCCTGCCCTCCAGCGGACGGCGCGCCGGTGTCTCCTCGCGCGGCTCGACCGTCTGGACCCCGGCTCGCGCAAGTCGCTCGAGCAGATCCCGGCTGGCTGGTCGGGCGAAATAGCGCAGGACGCTCTCGGCGACGACCGCCCCCACATCGGGGATTCCGCGCAGGTCCTCCTCCGAGGCGTTCGCCACGGCGTCTAGGGTGCACAGGCGGGAGGCCAGGTTCTTCGCGACTGAGGCTCCCACATGCCGGATTCCGAGGGCGAAGAGGAGCCGGCGCAAGGGACGCGACCGGCTCTCGCCGATCGAGAGGATCAGGTTCGCGGCGGAGCGCTCTCCCATCCCCTCGAGCGGCACGAGCTGGCCCGCCTCCAGGGCGTAGATGTCCGCGGCATCGCGGACGAGGCCCGCGTCCACGAGCTGATCCACCTTCGCCTCGCCCAGTCCCTCGATCTCCATCGCCCCGCGCGAGACGAAGTGGAGAATCTGCCTCTTTCTCTGGGCGGGACAGTGCTCGTTCAGGCAGCGGAAGGCGACCTCGTCCCCCTCCCGAACGAGCGGCTCCGCGCAGGCCGGGCACCGCTCCGGGAAGACGAAGGGGATCTCGCTCCCGGTCCGGCGGTCTACGAGGACTCGGGTCACCTTCGGGATCACCTCGCCCCCCTTCTCGACCGCCACCCAATCGCCGATCCGGACATCGAGGCGGCGCACCTCCTCCGCGTTGTGGAGCGTGGCTCGCCGGACGGTCGTTCCCAGGATCTCGACGGGGGAGAGGACGGCGACCGGCGTCGCGTTGCCCGTCCTGCCGACCTGCACCTCGATGGCGAGAAGCTGCGTGATCCCCTCGCGCGTGGCGAACTTGTAGGCGATCCCCCAGCGAGGGGCCTTGGCCGTGGCGCCGAGGCGCAGCTGCTGATCGAGCCGGTCGACCTTGATGACCAGGCCGTCGGTCTCATAGTCGAGGCCCCAGCGTCGCTCCTCCCACTCCGCGATCTGCCGGAGAACCCCATCGATTCCGTGAGCCGCCCTCGCGTGGGGGTTGACAGGGAAGCCGCGCTCCCGCAGCCAATCGAGGGCATCCCGGTGGCGCTCGATCCCCATCTCCGCCGCCTCCACAACCGCGTAGCAGCAGAGGGCGAGCGGGCGGGAAGCGACGATCCGCGGATCGAGGAGCTTGAGGGTGCCGGCAGCCGCGTTGCGCGGATTCGCGAAGAGCTTCTCGCCCGACTCCTGTCGCCTCTCGTTCAGGGCCTGGAACGCGGAGCGAGGGAAGAAGACCTCGCCCCGGACCTCCAGCTCGCTCGGACTCGTTGCGCTCGGACCCATGGCGGCCCGCAGCGGCACTGTCCGGATCGTCTTGAGGTTCGCGGTGACGTCGTCCCCTCGCGTTCCGTCCCCGCGGGTCACTCCCCGTACGAAGACCCCGCCGACGTAGCGAAGGGCGATCGCGACGCCGTCGATCTTGAGTTCGACCACGTAGTCGGTCGGCTCCGTCGTTCCGAGGAAACGTTGGACCCGCTGGTCGAACTCGCGCAGCTCGCTCTCGTCGTAGGTGTTCTGGAGCGAGAGCATCGCCGTGGAGTGTACGACCGTCTCGAACCGCTCGAGGGGCTCTCCTCCGACCCGCTGGGTAGGGCTGTCCGGAGTGACGAGATCGGGGAAGGCGGCCTCGAGCCCCTCCAGCTCTCGGACCAGGCGGTCGTAAGCGGCGTCGGAGATCTCCGGGTCGGCGTCGACGTAATAGCGCCGCGCGTGATGGACGATCTGTTCGCGCAGGCGGGCGGCGCGCCGCTCCGCTTCCCCTCGGTCCATCGAATGCCTCCGCCACCAGCCTACGAGTCCCGGCGATGGCCCGCAAGGCACGATGGACTGCGATGGCGCGATGGACTGCGAGGGCGCGATGGACTGCGAGGGCGCACGGCCCACGAGGCGCCGCGGCCCGCGAGGCGCCGCGGCCCGCAAGAGGCGATGGCCGGTTCCGGCCCAGGGGTGGAGGCGCCCGGGCGATGGAGGCTTGAGGCTCCTCCCCTCGTGCGATACTCTGGGACGGCGATGGCTCGAGAAGGGAACAGCGCGGAACGCCTCCTTGTTCTCATCCCCGCCTTCAACGAGGAGCGGGACCTGGGCGGTCTGATCGCGAGGGTGCGTGGGGTCGCTCCTAGCGCGGAGATCCTCGTCGTGGACGATTGCAGCCGCGATCGCACGGGAGAGATCGCGCGCGGGGCGGGAGCCCGCGTCGCACGACACCCCGTCAATCTCGGTTACGGAGCGGCGCTCTTGACCGGATATCGCTACGCCGACCGGGAGGGGTTCGGGCGCGTGGTCCAGTTGGACGGCGACGGCCAGCACGAGCCGGAGAGCATCCTGCCTCTCCTTTCGCCTCTCGATGATGGATTCGACCTCGTCCTCGGCTCGCGGTTTCGCTCCGGCGCGCGACGCTACCGGGCGCCCTGGCTGCGCGCGGTCGGCATGCGCTTCTTCGGCGGCATCGCGAGCCAGGCGCTGGGGCAGCGGATCAGCGATCCGACCAGTGGATTCCAGGCCCTGAGCCGCCGCCTCGTCCTCTTCCACTCTCGGGGAAACCACTTTCCCCAGGACTACCCGGATGCCGACATCCTGATCCTCGTGGGCCGCCGGGGTTTTCGGATCACCGAGGTCCCTGTCACGATGTACGAGAAGCCGACCGGCAGCTCGATCCACAGCGGTTTGCGACCGATCTACTACGTCATCAAGATGACCCTCTCGATCCTGCTCGCCCTCAGCGAGAAGCGCAGGGCCATCGATGAGGAGGTCCCGTGACCCTCAGCGCGCGCCTGCTGATCATCGGAGTGGGCTTGATCTTCTTGCTGGTCGTTCTCGGGATGGTCCGCCGGAGATCCCTGGGCCTGGAATACTCGATCCTCTGGCTTCTCCTCACGGGGCTCGCGGTCTTGGCCGGCCTCGTCCAGAAGCAAGCCGACGCGATCAGCCGATGGATCGGCATCGACTATCCGCCGGCCTTCTTCTTGCTTCTCTGCGTCGTGGTTCTGCTTGCGATCGTGCTTCATCTCACTGTCCGGCTGGCGCGCCTGACAGAGGCCTTCCGCGCGCTCGCGCAGGAGATCGCGCTCCTCAGGGCGGGGGGTGAGGCGTCGGACCGGGCGCCGCGTGGAGAGCGGGACGGGAAGGAGCATTGAGCCTGCAGGCTTCGATCGATCGCGTCTTCGGGCCCAGGGGGACTCTCTCCCGCGTCCTGGATCGGCACGAGTGGCGCCCGCAGCAGGCGGAGATGGCCGCGGCCGTGCGCGCGACCCTCGAGAACTCCGAGACGCTGATCGTCGAGGCGCCGACAGGGGTCGGCAAGTCTCTCGCCTATCTCGTCTCCGGGGCCTTCTGGGCCAAGGCGGAAGGGAAGGTCCTGCTCGTCTCGACCCACACGCGCAATCTTCAGGACCAGATCCTGCGGAGGGATCTGCCTCTGCTGCGCAGGCTCACCGATCGGAGAATCGACGTTGCCGTCCTGAAAGGGCGGGCCAACTACCTCTGCCGGCGCCGCTGGGAGATGGCGCGGCCGGAGTTCCTCGGAACCACCGACGGCGAGGCCTTCACGCGCGCTTTCGAGGGATGGGCGCAGCGCACCGAGTCGGGCGACTTGGACGATGCCCCGGCGCTGGCGCCCCGGCTGCGCGCGCTCCTGTCGCGCGTCAGCTCCGAGGCGCGCTTCTGCGCTTCCAACGAGTGCGCGCCCGACCAGGGTTGCTACTTCAAGCTCTCCCGCCGAAGAGCCCGAGACGCCCATCTGGTCCTCGTCAACCACGCCCTCCTCGTGCTCGAGATCCTCGGCGGAGGAGCGGGCCTGCCTCCCTACGACGGCCTCGTGGTCGACGAGGCGCACCACCTTCCGAGGGTCGCGGCCGACGCGCTCGCCCGGAGCGTCTCTTCCCGCTCCTGGATCTCGGTCCTGATGGGGTTGGGGGGACAAGGGGAGCCGGGCGCGACGGACAGGATCCGCCGCGCGATCAGGGGGTGGCACTCCCGCGTCGACCGGGCTCGCTGGGTGGCGCGGATCCGCGAGCTGGAGGCCGACCTCGGGAGTTTGATCGATCGGTCGCGCGCCTACTTCGATGCGCTCCGCTCGATGGAGGGTTTCCCCGCGACCGGCGGCCGCGCGCGCTACCGCCTCGGCGCCGGCTCGGGCGGGCCGTTCCCCGAGACGACCTACCCCCTCCTCGACGCCGCGGGCGCCCTGCTCGACGCCCACCGGAGATTCCTGGACGAACTCTCGGGGCCGCTCGGTTCCGGCGACGCGGGCCGATCGCTCCTGTCTGAGATCTCCGGAGCGATCGAGGACCTGGATGTCGCCGTCCGGGACCTCACCTTCCTGGTCGAGGCGGGCGACCCCGGGGCCGTCTTCTGGTTCGAGAACGAGGCGAACGATGGCGCGACGATCCGCTCCCGTCCGATCGCCCTCTCCGATTCGCTCGGCGAGCGGCTCTCGGGAGGGCGCCCGCTCGTTCTCACCTCCGCGACTCTCGCCGTCGACGGCTCCACGGGCTTCTTCGCCCGGCAGTGCGGCTTGCGCGAGGGTTGCCGAGAGCTGGTCCTTCCGCCCGTCTTCGATCTGGAGCGCCAAGTGCGCGTCCTGGTGCCGCGATTGATGAGGGATCCCCGCGATGCGGGCCACGAGGTCGATCTCGCGCAGGCGATCGAGCGCCTCGCGCGCGAGATCCCGCGGAAGATCCTCGTCCTCTTCACCTCCCACGAAACGCTGCGGCGCGTCGAGGAGGCGATCCGAGGACCGCTGGAAGATCGCGGGATCCATGTCTATGCTCAGGGCCGGGACGCGAGCCGCCAGGCCCTCGCCCAGGCCTTTCAGGCCAGCGAACGGGCCGTTCTCTTGGGGGCGGCGAGCTTCTGGGAGGGGGTCGACTTCCCCGGGGAGGAGCTCGAGATCCTCGTGATGGTGCGTCTTCCTTTTCCCGTCCCGACCGACCCGTATGTGGAGGCCCTGGCCGAGAGATTGCGGGAGGAGGGTGGCGACGGCTTCGAGGACTTCATGCTCCCCGAGGCGATCGTCCGCTTCCGGCAGGGTTTCGGCCGCCTGATCCGAAGCCGCGGCGATCGAGGGATCTTCGCCATCCTCGATCCGAGGATCCTGCGCAGATCATACGGCGAGCGCTTCACGCGGGCTCTCGGGATTCCGGTCAAGGCGGTCGTGTCGTGGGAGGATCTGGTTCGCGAGGGCGAGGCCTGGTTTCAGTCGGCGTCCGAAGAGGGCGGCAGGGAGGAGATGCAGAAATGAGCGCGACGGCGGGACGGGCGCGGGCGCGCGAGGTGCGCGCCCCTCGAGGGCGCGAGCTCTCGTGCAAGGGATGGGTGCAGGAGGCGGCGCTCCGGATGCTGATGAACAACCTCGATCCGGACGTCGCGGAACGGCCACAGGACCTCGTCGTCTATGGAGGCTCGGGAAAGGCGGCGCGCAACTGGGATTGCTTCGAGGCCCTCGTCCGCTCGCTTCGATCCCTGGGAAACGACGAGACGCTCCTTGTGCAATCGGGCAAGCCGGTCGCCGTTTTCCGGACGCATCCGATGGCCCCGCGCGTTCTCATCGCCAACTCGCACCTGGTCCCGGCCTGGGCCAACTGGGACTGCTTCCGGGATCTGGAGGCCCAGGGGCTCATCATGTACGGCCAGATGACGGCCGGAAGCTGGATCTACATCGGAACGCAGGGGATCCTGCAGGGGACCTACGAGACCTTCGCGGAGGTCGCGCGGCGCCACTTCGGGGGCACGCTCGCGGGCAGGTGGGTTCTCACCGCCGGACTTGGGGGCATGGGCGGGGCGCAGCCTCTCGCGGTCACGATGAACGAGGGAGTCGCGCTGGTCGTCGAGGTCGATCCGGAGCGGATAGAGCGGAGGATCGCGACGCGCTACCTCGATCGCTGGACCGAGAGTCTCGAGGAGGCCTTGCGCCTGGTCGGAGAAGCGAGGACGGCGCGGAGACCTCTCTCCATAGGGCTGCTTGGAAACGCCTCGGAGGTCCTTCCGGAGCTCCTCTCTCGCGGCGATCTTCCCGATGTGGTGACGGATCAGACATCGGCGCACGACGAGCTGAACGGATACGTGCCCGGAGGGATGAGCCTCGCGGCCGCCCTCGATCTGCGCCGGAGCGACCCCAGAAGATACATCGATGCTTCCATGCGATCGATGGCCCGCCATACGGAGGCGATGGTCGGATTCCTCGATCGCGGAGGGATCGTCTTCGACTACGGCAACAATCTCAGAGGGCAGGCGCGGAAGGCCGGCTTCGCGAGGGCGTTCGACTACCCAGGATTCGTTCCGGCCTATGTCCGCCCCCTCTTCTGCAGGGGCAAGGGCCCGTTCCGGTGGGTTGCGCTCTCTGGCGATCCGGCCGACATCCACAGGACGGATGAAGCGATCCTCGAGACCTTCCCGTCCGATCCCTCGCTCGCGCGATGGATCCGCATGGCGGGGGAGCGAGTCGCCTTCCAGGGGCTTCCGGCGAGGATCTGCTGGCTCGGGTACGGGGAGAGGGAGAAGATCGGCCGAGTCTTCAACGATCTGGTGGCGCGCGGCGAGATCAAGGGGCCGATCGTCATCGGACGCGATCACCTCGACTCGGGCTCGGTCGCGAGCCCCTACCGCGAGACCGAGGCGATGCGCGACGGCAGCGACGCGATCGCCGACTGGCCCCTCTTGAACGCTCTGGTCAACACGGCCTGCGGCGCCTCCTGGGTGTCGATCCACCATGGGGGCGGCGTCGGGATCGGCAACTCGATCCACGCCGGCATGGTCGTGGTGGCCGACGGCACTCCCGAGGCCGGAGAGCGGCTCTCCCGCGTGCTCACAAGCGATCCCGGCATGGGGGTGGTGCGGCACGCGGACGCCGGATACGAGGAGGCGATCTCCTGCGCCAGAGAGCTGGGCGTCCAGATTCCCATGATGGAGGAGTAGGAGGCCGAAGGCGTCAATGAGAGAGCGGGTCGACATCCTCCTGCGGGAGATCGCGGCGCTGGTCACGATGGACCAGGGGGCTGTCCCGCGCGCCGGTGGGGAGGCGCAGGCGCTGGGACGGATCGATGACGGCGCGATCGCCATCCGGGGCGATCGAATCGCTGGAGTCGGATCGACCGATGAGATCTGCCGGCGGTATGAGGCTACTCCCGATCGCGTGATCAGCCTTCCCGGATCGACCGTCCTGCCGGGCTTCATCGATCCTCACACGCACGTCCTCTTCGCGGGGAGCCGCGACCATGAGTTCTCGATGCGCCTGGAGGGGCGAAGCTACATGGAGATTGCCGCCATGGGGGGCGGCATTCTCTCGAGCGTCAAGGCCTTCAGGGACGCGTCGGACGACAAGATCCTCTCGCAGACGCGCGCGCGCCTCGACCAGATGCTTTCCCATGGCGTGACAACGATCGAGGCGAAGTCGGGCTACGGGCTCGACAGTCGCCACGAGATCCGCGCCCTGAAGCTCCTCGACATCCTGGACGAGGAGCACCCGATCGACATCCTGACCACGCTCCTCGGAGCGCACGACATCCCGCCGGACTACCGGGATCGGCGGGAGAGCTATGTCCGAGAGATCGTGGATGAGATGATCCCCGCCGCGGCGAGCCAGACCCGTGTTCGGTTCTGCGATGTCTTCTGCGAGAAGGGGGTCTTCACTCCGCAGGAGGCGCGGACGATCCTGGAGACGGGCCGCCGCCACGGGCTCACGCCGCGCCTGCACGCCGACGAGTTCGCTCCCAGCGGGGCCTCGGAGCTCGCGGGGGAGATCCGCGCCGTCTCCGCCGACCACCTGATGGAGGCGAGCGATGAGGGTCTCGCCGCCCTCAAGCGCGCGGGAACGATCGCGATTCTCCTGCCCGCGACCACATTCTCGATGGGAAGCCGGCGCTACGCCCCCGCCGGAAAGATCTCGTCGCTGGGGATCCCGATCGCTCTGGCGACCGACTGCAACCCCGGCAGCTCGATGACGACGAACCTGCCGCTGGTCCTGACGCTCGCGGTCCTGGAGATGAAGATGTCGGTCGCCGAGGCGTTGACCGCCGTGACCGTCAACGCCGCCCACTCCCTGGGCCTCGCGGGAGAGGTCGGGCGTCTCGCCCCTGGCCTCCTGGCCGATCTTCAGGTCCTGCCCGCCTCGAATCCGGCCGCGATCGTCTATCACCTCGGCGGCTTGGCTCCATCTCGCGTGATGAAGCGTGGTCGCTGGGTCATCGAAGGGACCCGCCTCGCCTCCGCCGGAAAGACCCGGAACACCTGATCCAGGAAAAGGTTGGAGAAGCCTTCCCCTCCTGTCGATATGGAGGAGGGACCGTCGTTGGCAGGTCGCTTGGGGTCGCGCGTCGAGCCCGGAGGGAAGGCAGCGTTGGACAAGTGCGTCGTCGTTCGACGTAGGGCGCAGCAGCTGGCCCGGGCGGGGCAGCTCACAGAGGCGGTGGAGGAAATGGGCCGGCTCCTCCTCGGCGGCGAGCCCGATCCTTACGACTATGTCTTTCACGGAGACCTGTTGGACCGGGAAGGCAAGTCGCAAGACGCCATCGATTCGTACGAGGAGGCGATCTCCGCCTACGAGAGAGTCGGGCTGTTTCGCAACGCAATCGCCGTCGCGAAGAGGGTCCTCCGGACCGACGCGGAGCGCGCGCGCACCTACAGGCGCCTCGGTGATCTCTACTCCAAGGAAGGACTGATCGGCGACGCGGTGACCTGCTACCTCAACTACCTCGACCGGGCGGGGGGCGAAGCGGGGGGCGAGGAGTTCATCGAGGTTCTCGAACGGGTGGCTCAGCTCAGCGGCCCGCGCGTGGAGGTCGCCCTCCGACTGGCGGAGCTATACATCCGTGCCGGCAGGCAGGATCGCGCGGCCCATCTGCTGGAAGGGCTGGCCGACCAGGCCGCCGGCGCGGGCGGATTCGAGATCGCCAGCGCCCTGCGGGAGAGGGCGAACGCTCTCTGTCTGACCGTCGATGACGCCTGCGGGCAGCCGCCGCAGATCCTCGTCGAGGCGCCGGAGCCCAATGCCATATCCACAGGGGGCGATGCCTGCGACGCGATGGATCCCCGAGACGCGCAGCCGACGGAAGTCGCTCCCGCCCCCTTGCCGCCAAATGAAGAGCTCCCGGAGGACGGAGCGGAGGCCGCCGCCCGCCTCCGGCGCGGAATGATCGAGGAAGCGATCGGTCGCGGGGATCCGGAGCGAGCCCGAGAGCTCCTGCTCCGCCTATTGGATGAGAGTCCCAACGATCTCTGGGCGGCTGAGAAACTCGTTGCCGTTCACGTCCAGCTCGGGGATAAACTCGCGGCGGTCCGCCAGTTGAGTTTGCTGGGGGATCTCCTGATCACCCGGGAGGATTACGAGGGAGCCCTGCGCCGCTTTCTGGAGGTCCTCGACCTCGATCCCGGCGACGCGACGGCGCAGCGTCGGATCGCTCGTTTCCGCGAGATGGGTCTCGCGGTGCCAGAGGGCGGCAACGGAGGCCCCAGGGGCGGGCCGGAGACGCGGCCGGGAATGTCGGGCGCGACCGTCTGTGTTAGCGACCGGGAGAGCGTGGGAACGGAGGAATGGGTCGATCTGGCGGCATTGCTCGACGAGTTCCGCGCGGGTGTGCGCGAGCTGGTCTCCAGCGGAGATCACGAGGGCCACTACGACCTTGGCGTGAGTCATCTGGAGATGGGCCTGCTGGAGGAAGCGGTCGAGGAGTTCGGAGTCGTCCTCGCGACACCGGATCTTCCCGCGGAGATGGCGCTGAAGGTCAGGGAGATGCGGGGGCGGACCCTGCAGCGTCTCGACAGGCCGCAAGAAGCCGTCCGAGAGTATCGCGCCGCTCTGGATGTCCCCGAGCGGCCGGATTCGGAACGACGCCCGGTGGCCTATCAGATGGCCTGCTTGCTCGAGGAGATCGGGGAGTCGGAGGAAGCCCGCGCCCTCTTCCGCGGGCTCGCCGCGAAAGGGGCGTTCCTCGACTCGCAAGAGCGGCTTGCCCGTTTGGGTGGATAGCCGCCCTTCTCGTCTCTTCGACTGTCTCGCACGGCGCCGCGCAGCAGCCCGATTCCCTTTCCCGGGGATCGATCGATGGAAGCGACGCTGGCAGGGCCGCATCGCTTCCCGACTCCATCTCGCAAGATCCGAGCGGTTCCGATACCCTTCTCTGGCTCTCCCTCATGCCCGAACCCCCTCCCGTCGCCCCGGGAGGAGAGCCCGCCCCCTTGCGCCAGATGGATGCGTCCGCCATGCGGACTCGAGCGATCCAGGAGGCGCGCGAGGCCTTGAGGGACGGGCTCGGCATCCTCTGTCTCGATCCCGGGAGCCCGCACCTCCCGGAGCCTCTCTTCGGCACGGCTCCCGGCCGCGACATTCCTGAGATGCGCCTGGACGGACTTCCCGTCGGGCCGTCGCGGTGGCCCGAGACGTCCCTCTCGCCCGTGCCGGTTCTGGCCATCGGCGATGCGGTCCTCCGGCCCTACTCGCCCATCGTCTCGCCGCTCTCCTCGACAGGCGGGGAGACGATCGATCTGCGCTCCGCCGCGATCGCGCCCGACCGCGCCGTGAGCGCCGTGCGTCTGACCCGCGCTTCCTATGGGACTTTCAGCGAGGAGCTCGTGGTGAGTCGCCCGATCGGACGCTTTCTCGTATCAGGCTTCTACGGCGACTCGAAGAGCGCGGGTCGAGAGCCGTGGAGGGAACAGGAAGGGCAGACGATCGGGCTGCGAACCGCGCTCGCGCTCGGGCGGAGCTGGATAGAGGGGGGATGCCAGGACGCCGCCGACCGCTTCCGCCTCCTCTCGACCAAGCGCGGCCTCTGGGACAGGACGGCCTGGTCGCTTTCGTGGCGCCGCCCGGACTCCGCCGGGGTTTCGATCGAGGTCGCCTCGCAGTGGAACTGGACGCGCGCGGGCTTCGAGACGGCGCTTGGCCTCACGGAGAGACGCTCGCGGTCTGTGATCACCCGCTGCGCCGCTCACCGGAGCGCCGTGGGGGGAAGGGTCAGCCTTGTGACCGAGGTCGATGTCGCTCGGACCCGGAGACGGCTCGCGGGCGGCGCCGGGCGCCTCTTCGAGGACTTGTCAGTCGGATCCGCGCTCGGCTGGAGCGGAGGGGGCGCCGCGGGAGTCGTGCGGGCCTCGGCCGGCATCACCCGTCTGGCACCCCTGGCCGCGTCCCCGGTCTTCGCGTTCGAGTACGAGACATCGGGCATGAGGGCGGAGAGGATCCTCCTTCACTGCAGCCGCGCCGTCCGGAACCGGACGCTTCCCCGCATGCCGGCCGACGGCGAGGCCTGGGTATTGCAGGGTCTGGGCCTCGCATCCGAGCGGATCGATGAGCCGGCCGAGGCGCTGTGGCGCGCTGGATGCGAGGCGACCTGGGGAGGCGACCTGGCCCGAAATCGGCTGCGCCTTGGCGGGGACCTGCTTTGGATGACGCGCACCCTCGAGGTCGACGCGGGAGATCTCTCGCTGCTGGCGACTCAGCGTCGCGCGGACCTCGAGGACTCGCTGCAGAGAGGGGAGACGGGACTCGCCTCCGTGTGGGGACGGTGGGAGGGCATGTGGCCGTTCGGGTTCTACTCGGTTCTCGATGGGATGGGGACCGGTGCCCGCGGCGGAGTGAAGGCCCATCTGGGCGCGGCGGCCCTGCGTGGTGGCGCGGGGTTCGGTTGGGCCGGAGCCCTCTTCTCCGGGGATCTCAGGCTCGATCTCAGCCTGCGAGGGACGGGGATGAGCGCGAGCGCGACTCCATATGCGATCCTTCCCTCCCAGGGGCGGCTCGATGGCATCGCGCGGGCGCGGGTGGGCCGGGCCGATATCTACTTCGTTCTCGCCAATCTCTCCGACACGATCTCGCCGTCGATGAGCTACGAGGGCGGCTTCTCGACGCTGCCGCGCCGGCACTATCGCGCCGGCGTCCGGTGGTTCTTCGCCGAGTAGTCCGCCGGGTCGCCGGCTAGGCGGCGCGGGATGCTCTTCACACCCGATGAGCGCAGGGCCCTGATCGCCCTTGGCGGGCTCCTGATCCTCGGGCTCTTGGCGCGTCTCGTCGTCTCGGACGCTCCGCCGCCGGAGGGAGGCGGCGATTCCCTTCTCGTCATCCTTGCGGCGGGGTCAGATCGAGCCGTTGATGCCGGGCGAGACCGTCCTGACTCGACGGCCGCTCCTCCGGCCGGCCTCGTTGAGGAGGGGAGGGTGAGGATCAACGACGCGGGCGCTCAGGACCTCGTCCGGCTCCCGCGCATCGGGCCGCGCCTCGCCGAGAGGATCATCGCGACCCGCGCCCGGCAGGGTCCATTCCGATCCGCCGCCGACCTGATGCGCGTCCCGGGGATCGGCCCAAAGACCGCGGCCCTCCTCGCTCCCCTCATCTCCTGCTCGACGGCCGCCTCCCGGGCCCCTGCGGATTGCACTTCCGGGTCGCAGGGTGCAACGGGTCTCGGGGTTGCCGCCGACGCCGCGCACGGGAAGCCCTGACACGGCTACGGCTTGTCGGCCGGATAGAGGATCGGAAGCTGGCATGTCTCTGGTACCCGAGCGGATGCGCTGGCATCCCTGGGCCCGGGACCCCCTGAGGTTTGCGCACGACACTCCGGAGGCAGGCGAGTGAAACACGATCTGGGCACAATGCTCCTGGATGCAGGGCTCGTTTCCGAGGAACACCTCAAGCGGGCCAGGGAGATCGAGAAGGGCGAGGGAGGGTCGATAGCCGCCGCCCTGGTGAAGCTCGGCTCGGTCTCCGAAGAGCGGCTGCTCGTCTTTCTTAGCGAAGTCTATGGAACGCAGGCGGTCAATCTCGATCAGATCGAGATCGATCCCGCTGTCGTCCGGATGATCCCTCCGGAGGTGGCGAACAAGTTCCAGGTCATCCCGATCGCCCGGGTGGGAAGACAGCTCACGGTCGCGATGGCCAACCCAACGAACTTCTTCGCGATCGACGACATCAAGTTCATCACGGGGCACGAGGTTCGCGTTCTCGTCGCCACCGAGGGACAGCTCCGACGCTCGATTGACAAGTACTACGAGTCCGCGGGCTCCATCGACGACATCATGCGGTCGGTCGAAGAGGATGTCGAGGTCGTCGAGACGCTCGATGAGGAGTCGATCGATCCGGGCGTCTCGGGGGCGGAGCAGGCGCCGGTCGTGCGGTTCGTCAACGGGATCATCTCCGAGGCCGTCCGGCGCGCCGCGAGCGACATCCACATCGAGCCGTACGAGAAGACGCTCAGGGTGCGTTTCAGGATCGACGGCACTCTCTACGAGATGATGTCCCCGCCGCACAAGCTCCGTGCGGCCATCACGTCCCGGGTCAAGATCATGGCCGATCTGGACATCGCGGAGCGGAGGGTGCCCCAGGACGGCCGGATCAAGATCCGCCTCGGGCGGCGGCAGGTCGACCTGCGAGTCTCAAGCCTTCCGTGCATCTATGGCGAAAAGATCGTGCTGCGCATCCTCGACAAGTCGAATCTCTCGCTCGACCTCACGAAGCTCGGGCTCGAGCCGTCGGCGCTGGAAGCCTTCATGCGCGCGATTGCCCTGCCTTACGGGATGATCCTCGTCACAGGGCCGACCGGCTCCGGCAAGACGACGACCCTCTATTCGGCCCTCTCCAAGGTGAATCTGCCTGGCGTGAACATCATGACCGCGGAAGACCCCGTCGAGTACAACCTCGACGGGATCAACCAGGTGAATGTGAACGATGCGATCGACCTCTCTTTCGCCGCGGCTCTGCGCGCCTTCCTGCGGCAGGACCCCAACATCATCATGGTCGGGGAGATGCGGGACAAGGAAACCTCCTCGATCGCGGTGAAGGCGGCCCTCACGGGGCATCTCGTCTTCTCGACGCTTCACACGAACGACGCCGCGTCGACGCTGACGCGACTCGTCGACATGGGTGTGGAGCCGTTCCTGGTCGCCTCCTCGACCAATCTGATCGTCGCCCAGCGCCTCATCCGGAAGGTCTGCTCCTCGTGCAGGGAGCCGGTCGACTTGAGCGACGAGCTTCTCCGTGAGCTCCAGCTGAAGCCGGGCGACATATGCGACCTCACGCTCTTTCGTGGCCGCGGCTGCTACGACTGCAACAGCACCGGCTACCGGGGTCGCCAGGGAGTCTACGAGGTGATGCCGCTGTCGCCCGCCGTCCGTGAGATGATCCTCGGCCGGGCCTCGACGCGGGAGATCAAGGCGCAGGCGGTGAAGGAGGGGATGTTGACCCTTCGGATGGACGCCCTCGAGAAGCTGAAGCGCGGCGTCACGAGTCCCGAGGAAGTCCTGAAGGAAACCGGCCCGGACGAGTAGAGCCGCCGCACCCAAATGGTCTAGGATCTCCGGAGGGGAAGGAGATGCCTATGCGGGTGCCGATGCTCGATACGCGCGCGCAGTTCCAGTCCTTGCGGGAGAACCTTCTGGAGGCCGCCGAGCGCGTCCTCTCCTCCGGCCAGTGGATCGGGGGGGGAGAAGTCCGGGCGCTCGAGGAAGAGATCTCCGCCAGGGTCGGGGCCCGCCACGCCGTCGCCCTCGCCTCCGGCACCGACGCGCTGCTGCTCTCGCTGAAGGCGCTGGGAGTCGGGGCGGGCTCCGATGTGATCGTGCCCACCTTCACCTTCTTCGCGACGGCCGGCGCCGTCGTGAACGCCGGCGGGCGTCCCGTCTTCTGCGATATCGAGCCCGAGGGGATGAACCTCGACCCCGGCTCGTTCGAGCGCGCCATCACGGATCGCACGCGGGCTGTCATCCCGGTCGACCTCTTCGGGCAGTGCGCCGACTACGACGCGATCGGGGGGATCGCCAGAGGGCGAGGCATCGCCGTGCTCGAGGACGCGGCCCAAGCGATCGGCGCCGCGCTTGACGGCAAGCCGGCGGGCTCGCTGGGCGATGCGGCCGCCTTCAGCTTCTACCCGACCAAGAACCTCGGGGCCTGCGGGGACGCCGGCATGACCACCACCGATGACGACTCGCTCGCCGCCGGCGTGAGGCGGCTCGCCGCCCACGGCAGCGATGGAGGCTATATCCACAAGACCGTCGGGACCAATAGCCGGTGCGACCCTCTGCAGGCCGCATTCCTGCGAGCCAAGCTCGCCCGTCTGGACGACTGGATCGCGGCGCGGGTCGCGAACGCGGCCCGCTATTCCAGGGCCTTCTCCGGCCACCCCGCGCTGCGCGTTCCCCCGGTACTGCCCGGCAGGGTCCATGCCTTTCATCAGTATGTGATCCGCGTCGAACGCGGGGCGCGCGACGATCTCTCGAAACATCTTGCCGAGCAGGGGGTCGCCACCGCCGTCTACTACCCGCTCCCGCTCCATCTCCAGGAGTGCTTCGCTTCGTACGGTGGCCGGCCGGGCGATCTTCCGGTGGCGGAGCAGGCCGCGCGGACCTGCCTGGCTCTCCCCATCCATCCCGACCTCGCGGAGGAGCAGCAAGAGCATGTGATCGCCCAGCTTCTCGCCTGGGCGGACCGCCAGGTCTAAGTCCCGCCTCAAGAACCCGCGTCGAGCGGACGAAAACCCTAGAGGGACAAGACGAAGGGGGGGTGGCGTACTCCCCCGGCGGATCGTCGCGCCCATGCCCGCCAGCGGTCCGCGGTGCTTCGCTTGCTTCCGGTCCGGCGCTGTCGCCGGCCGGGGAGGGACCATGCTGACGCTGCACACGCTCCTCGAGGAGATGATCGAGAAGAACGCCTCCGACCTGCACCTGACCGCGGCGGTCCCGCCTCAGCTCCGGATCGACGGCGAGATCATCCCCACCGTCCACGAGCCGCTGAACCCGGAGACGTGCGAGGCGCTGATCTACAGCGTTCTGCGCGACGATCAGAAGAAGCGCTTCGAGATGAACAAGGAGCTCGATCTCTCCTTCGGGATCCAGGGACTCGCCCGCTTCAGGGTGAACGTGTTTCTGCAAAGGGGTGTGACCTGCGCCGCCATCCGCAGGATCCCCTATCAGATTCCCGACTTCGACTACCTCGGCCTCCCGCCGGTCGTCCGCACGTTCGCGGAGCTGCCGAACGGCCTCATCCTGGTCACCGGTCCCACCGGAAGCGGGAAATCCACCACGCTCGCCGCTCTCATCGACAGGATCAACTCCACGCGGCCGGGCCACATCATCACGATCGAGGATCCGATCGAGTACATCCACCCGCACAAGCGGTCGATCGTCAATCAGCGCGAGGTGAACTCGGACACGAGGAGCTTTGTCGACGCGCTGAAATACGTCTTGAGGCAGGACCCGGACGTCATCCTGATCGGAGAGATGCGCGACCTCGAGACCATGGAGGCCGCCCTCACGATCGCGGAGACGGGCCATCTCGTCTTCGCCACGCTGCACACGAACTCGACCTTCGAGTCGATCAACCGGATCGTGGACGTCTTCCCCGCGAACCAGCAGAGGCAGGTGCTCTCGCAGCTCGCCTTCGTCCTGAAGGGTGTGGTCACGCAGCAGTTGATCCCGCGCGCCCGAGGCGGAGGGCGAGTGAACGTGAGCGAGGTTCTGGTCTGCACGCCGGCAGTCTCCGCCGTCATCCGGGAAGGCAAGACGCACCAGATCTACACGCTGATGCAGGCGGGGCAGAAGTTCGGAATGCAGACCATGAATCAGGGCCTCTTCGCCGCCTACATCCAACGCAGGATCACATTGGAGAGCGCGCTCGGTCACAGCTCCAACATCCTGGAGTTGGAGCAGATGGTCCAGAAGTCAGACCCGACCTATCGGCCGCAGAGTGTCGGGCTCACTTCGCGGTAGCGGGAGGGATGTCGCGTGCCGGTCTATGCATACAAGGGGAAGACGACCTCGGGCGAGGAGCTTTCGGGTGAGCTGACCTTCAACAGCCGCGACGAGGCCGTCGCGCACCTCCGCCGCAAGAGGGTCATCGCGCACTACATCCGGGAGAAGCCCAAGAAGGCGGCGCTCTCGCTCAAGCTGGGCGGCGGACGCGTCAAGACGCGAGAGGTAGTCCTCTTCACCCGGCAGTTCGCCACCATGGTGAACGCCGGACTCCCGCTCGTGCAATGTCTCGACATCCTCTCGAAGCAGGCTGAAGGGGCCGTCTTCCGGAACGTGATCGCATCGGTGATGCACGACGTAGAGGGGGGAGCGACCCTGGCCGAAGCCCTGGGGCGCAAGCCGCGCGTCTTCGACAGCCTCTTCGTCAACATGGTCGACGCGGGCGAGGCGGGCGGCATCCTGGACGGCATCCTGCAGCGTCTCGCCGGCTACCTCGAGGCCGCGGAGAATCTGAGGCGGAAGGTCAAGAGCGCCATGACCTACCCGACCGTGGTGCTGACCGTGGCGGTCGGCGCGACAGCCTTCATGCTCCTCTTCATCATCCCGACCTTCGCGCGGATCTTCAAGGACTTCGGGGGCGAGCTGCCGCTGCCCACGCGCATCGTCATGATGCTCTCGGTCTTCCTCAAGAGCTACTGGTGGGCGCTCGGCGGCGGGATCGTCCTCCTGATCATGGCGATCCGCCGCTACTACCGCACCTCTTCCGGACGGATGAGGATCGACCGTTTTCTCCTGCGCGTTCCGGTCATGGGCGACGTTCTTCGCAAAGCCTCGATCGCCCGATTCACCCGGACGCTGGGGACGATGATCGCCTCGGGAGTCCCGATTCTGACCGCCCTTGAGATCACCGCGCGGACCGCGGGGAACAAGGTCATCGAGGAGGCGATCCTCGCGACGAAAGGCTCGATCGGGCAGGGCGAGACGATCTCGGCTCCGCTGCGCGAGTCCAAGGTCTTCCCGCCGATGGTCGTGCAGATGATCGCCGTCGGGGAGGAGACGGGGGCGCTCGACAAGATGCTCGAGAAGATCGCCGCCTTCTATGACGAGGAGGTGAGCGTCGCGGTGGACACGCTGACGTCCGTCATCGAGCCCATCCTGATCGTCTTCATGGGCGTGCTGGTCGGCGGAATGGTCGTCGCGATGTACCTGCCGATGTTCAAGCTGATCAACGTGGTCGCCGGCTCCGGGAACTAGATTCGTGGGGCCTTCGACGGGGAGATACCTCGCCGCGCGGGCGGCCCTGGGCGGCGCGGTCGCGGCGATTCTCGCCCTTCCTGCCGCGCGGGCGCCGCAAGGCCTGCCGCTCTCGGTCCTCACGCTGGTGCTGGTCACGAGCGCCTCGGGGCTGCTCCTCCTGCGGTTCAGGCCGGGATGGGGGCGGCACATCCTCGCCGCCACGCTGGGACTGGACCTCGCGGTGGAGTCCCTCCTGGTCGGCTCGACCGGCGCGGGGCGGAGCCCCTTCGTCCTGCTCTTCAGTCTCTCGGTGGCGGCCTCGGGCCTCTTCTTCGGCCTCTTGGGAAGCATGGGCGTCGCCGCGGGCGCCGTGGGCGGTTACTGGTGGGGGATCGTTGAAACCGGGGAGCCGATCGCGTGGGCGCCTCTGCTGACGAGCTTCTTCCTCCTCTTCCTCGGCTTCCTCGCGGGAATGCTGGGTCGCAGGATCGCCGTCAAGAGCAGGGAGGTCGATCGCGTTCGCGGGGAGCTGGAGAGAGTCCTCCTCGACGCCGAGACGATCGTCGCGAGCATCGGCACGCCCCTGCTCTGTCTTGATCGAGCGGGAACCGTCAGAAGGGCGAATCGGGCGCTGGCCGCGCTACTCGGGGCCGATGACCTGGAGGGGAGGAGCTTCTCGGAGATCGGCGTCTCTCCCCGCCTCCGTCCCCTGGTGGGGTTCATCGAGGAGACGAAGGCTGCGGACCGGGATGCCTGCCGCGAGATCCTTCTGCCCGCCTCGAGCGGATCGCCGGAGGTCCCGGTCGAGGTTCTCGTCTCGTGCGTCAGGGATCGCTCAGGACTCTCGCAAGGGCTTGTCCTGCTGCTCCGCGACCTCACCAGCCGAAAGAGGGAGGAGGCGGAGCAGGCGCGCAGGGAGAGGCTCGCATGCATCGGAGAGCTCTCGGGGCATCTCGCCCACGAGATCCGGAACACGCTGAAGCCCGTTGTCGGCTCGATCGAGCTCCTGGCGGGGGAAATCCCCCTTCAGGGGACCGCGGGGGAGTTGTTGGAGATCATCCTCAAGGAATCCGAATCGCTCGAGAGCTTCCTGACGGATTTCCTCTCCTATACACGAGACAAAAGCCTAACGATCGAGGATGTCGATCTCGATGACCTCCTTGGATCCGAGGTGGCCGCGGTCCGCATGCATCCCGCGCGGCGACCCGACGTCGTTGTGCGGGCCGGAGGGGGGGCGCCCGGCGCGAGCGTGCAGACCGATCGAGCGATGCTGTCGGCTGCGCTCCGGAACCTCCTTATCAACGCTCTCGAGGCGACCCAGGCGGGGCGTGTGGAAGTGAGCTGGTCGGTGGAAGGAGAGAGGCTCGAGATCGCCGTCTCAGACACGGGCGTGGGGCTGCCCGACGGAGACCCTGAAGCGCTCTTCGAGCCTTTCTGCTCCCACAAGCCCGGCGGGACGGGACTCGGGCTCTCGATCGCACGGCGGCTGGCGCGGCGGCTCGGGGGAGACGTGATCCTCGAGCCTAGAGCTGGCGGGGGAGCGCGGGCTAGGTTGGCGCTTCCACACGCCTCTGTCGGGTTGAAGGCGGCGTGACACAACGAGGAGCAACAATGGACAAACCGTGCGTCCTGATAATCGACGACGAGGAAAGCATGCGCCGCTTCCTCACGGTCCTCCTCGAGAAGGAGGGATACCGGGTGATCAGCGCGTCGACGGGGCGCGCGGGTCTGGGCGTCCTCGACGAGGAACGTATCGATGTCGTGATCACGGACCTCAAGATGCCCGACATGAACGGGATCGAGGTGCTGGAGACGGTCAAGAAGAAGTCTCCTGAGACTCCCGTTGTCATTCTGACGGCGTACGCCTCGACGGCCTCAGCGATCGAGGCCCTCAACAAGGGAGCCTGCCAGTACATCGAGAAAAAGGCGCGCAATGACGAGATCGCGCTCGTCATCAAGAATGCCCTCTCGATGGGACGGGTGCAGTCCGAAAACCAGGTCCTCAAGAAGCAGCTCAGATCGACCCACGCCGAGCGGAAGATCATCGGGAAGTCCGAAGAGATGACCAAGGTCTTCAAGATGATCGAGAAGGTGGCCGACACGGAGGCGACGATCCTGGTCTACGGCGAGAGCGGCACGGGCAAGGAGCTGATCGCCCGCGAGATCCACTACAGTAGCCGCAGGGCGCAGGGGCCTTTCGTTTCGATCAACTGCGGCGCTCTTCCGAAGGACCTCCTCGAATCGAACCTCTTCGGTCACATGAAGGGTTCTTTCACGGGGGCCATCAAGGACCAGCCCGGCCTCTTCACCGTGAGCGAGGGGGGGACCTTCTTCCTCGACGAGGTCGGCGAGATGGCGCCCGCGACGCAAGTGAAGCTGCTCCGGGCGCTCCAGGAAAGGGAGATCATCCCGGTCGGGGGAACGAAGCCGATCAAGATCAACGTGCGGCTGATCGCGGCGACCAACGCCGACCTGGAGCGCGAGGTCAACGAAGGGCGCTTCCGGACTGACCTGTTCTATCGACTGAACGTGATCCCGCTCCGGCTCCCTCCCCTGCGCCAGCGGCGAGACGACATCCCCCTGCTCGCCGAGCATTTCCTCTCCCGCTTCGCCGGAGGCGAAGGCGCCAAGACGGTCGAACCGGAAGCGTTGGAAGCCCTGGGCCGCTATGACTGGCCTGGAAACGTCAGGGAGCTCGAGAACGTCGTCGAGCGGGCGGTCATCCTGAACGAGGGGGGAGCGATAAGGCTCCAGGACCTTCCCGAGAAGGTCGTGAGGGGACCCTCCCGGTCCGGGTCTCTCGTCATCGACACTCTGTGTCTGACGATCGACGAGCTGGAGAAGGAATACATCCTGAAGGTCCTTGACTTCACGCGCTGGCAGAAGAAGAGGGCGAGCGAGATCCTTGGGATCAATCCATCGACTCTCTACCGCAAGCTGATCTCCTATGGGATCGGCGACCGGGAGGACGCCGCGGCAGGTTCGGAGGAGGGGCAGGCCGAAGCCGCATGACGTGGAGCGCCGAGCAGTTCGCAACGGGGGGTGCAAGATCGCGCCCCCCGTTGCCAATTGCACGCGGCTCGCTTGCAGGAAGTCCTTCCGGCCGAACGCCTCCGGGAGGCCTCGCTCGCCAACGTCCACCTCCGCAGATAGTTACGAGACGCCCTCCGGTGGCACGCGCCTGGCCAATGAAGGGAGTCGACCGGCGATTGGGCCGACTTGTCTGGAGACCGGCGATACCGGTCGGGCCCCGGCAGCCGCCGGGGCGAGAAGACGAACCGATCTGCGCGGGCGATGGAGGTGTCATCATGTTCCGGAACGCGAAGGGTTTCACACTGATCGAGTTGATGATCGTGGTTGTGATCATCGGGATCCTGGCGGCGATCGCGATTCCCAACTATGTCAGCATGCAGGACCGCGCCCGTGAGGGCTCGGTCAAGGCGAACGCCCATGCCGCTCAGCTCTATGCTGAGGACGAGGCTGTCAAGGCCAACGGCGTCTATCCGGACGGGGTTGCCGACGAGCTGAATGCCGACTACGACAATCCGTTCGGGGGCGATGCCTACGCCGACGGCGCCGCGGGCGCCGACGCGGGCGTCTGCTACTACGACGTCAGCGACGACAACACGAGCTACACGATCACGGCGATCGGGAAGGAAGGGGGCGAGATCCTCGTCCTGAGCAACACGGTCAACTAACCGCCTGCACCGGGGTTGACGCTGGCGCGGGGTTCCTTCGGGGCCCCGCGCTTCGCGTTTCCGCCATGAAGGCCCCGCCACCGCCCACCCCTGTGCGCCAAGACTCCGCGTCCCGACGGACACTCCTCGGACCGAGATCGCCGCTGGCACGAGCCATTAAAGGGTCAATCGCCCCGCCGTCGCGGCCGAATAGCCTGGGAGATCGGGGGATCTGTCCCCAGGGGGTCGGCACGCAGGGCCTGGCCCGAGGCCATAAGGGAGACGCCGCGCGCGTGGCTGGCAGGATTAGACAGTTCGTCTTTGGGGGACCTTCGGCGCTTGATACAGTCGCTGGTCATCGAAGCGGCTGGCGTGATCTTCGAGGAGCCCGTGTGACGGATGCAGGGGCGACCTCCCGCGCTGTGCCGTCCAGCCGGAATCGGCGTGTCAGGGTGTCCGTTTCACTTCCCCGCGCAAGGCGGGCGGAGCCAATGACGCTAGAGGCGACGAGATGAAGGCGAACGCCGTGGGCCTGGGCGACCTCCTCGTCCAGAGCGGCAAGATCACGGCGAAGCAGCTTGAGGACGCGCTCGCCGAGCAGAAGGAGACGCGGGAGCGCCTCGGGCAGATCCTCTATCGGTGGGGTCTGATCACCCAGGAAGACCTCGTCGATACGCTCGCCCGCCAGCTCGGGCTCAGGCGTTTCGACCCAGGCCAGGACGCCGTCGAGCCGGCGTCCCTCGCCTACGTCCCGATCGACTTCGCTCGCCGCTTCAATGTCCTCCCGGTCCGCATCACGGACAAGAGTCTCTGTGTCGCGGTCGTAGATCCGCTGGACGTGGAGGCCATGGACCCCTTGAAGAGGATCGCTCGCCGCTCGGACCGCAAGCTGGAGCTGCTCCTCGCGTCTCCCGCGATCCTCGAGCGGGCGCGGGAGTCGAGCTACCGGCTCGTGGAGGGGAGCAAGAATGTCACCGAGCTGATCGACAAGGTGGTCGGCGAGATCGGGGAGACGATCGTCGAGGACGAGCCGGACGAGGAGGAGGCCGAGCGTCGCGCGCAGGAGGCCGGCATCGTCAACCTGGTCGAGCAGGTCATCGCGCAGGCGATCCAGGAGAGGGCGACGGACATTCACATCGAGCCGACGGAAGCGGGCCTCGTGATCCGCTACCGCGTCGATGGGATGCTCTATGACGCTCTCACTCCGCCCAGGGCCGTCTACACCGGCACGATCAGCCGCATCAAGATCCTCTCGAACATGGACATCGCTGAGCGGCGCGCTGCCCAGGACGGCCGCTTCACGCACAGGAAGAACGGCGTCGAGGTCGATGTGCGCGTTTCGGCGATTCCGACGATCCATGGCGAGAAGCTCGTTCTGAGGCTCCTCGACAAGACCGACTTCAACTTCTCCCTCCGGGATCTGGGCTTCTCCAAGACCGACTACGACCGCTTCATCCGGGCCATCAACCAGCCCTACGGCATGGTCGTCCTCTCCGGACCGACCGGCTCGGGGAAGACCACGACCCTTTACGCCGGATTGCTGGAACGGCGAAACGAGACGCTCAACATCACGACGATCTAGGATCCGGTCGAGTACCAGATCTCCCGGATCAACCAGGTCCAGGTGAACGAGCGCAAGAAGGTGACCTTCGCCAACGCGCTGCGCTCCTTCCTGCGGCAGGACCCCGACGTGATCATGGTCGGCGAAATCCGCGACCAGGACACGGCCGACATAGCCGTGCGCGCGGCGCTCACGGGGCACATGGTCTTCAGCACGATCCACGCGAACGACGCGCCGACGACGGCGACGCGCATCGTCTCGATGGGGGTCGAGCCGTTCATGGCGGCGAGCTCCTTGACCCTCGTCGCCGCCCAGCGCCTCGTGCGCCGCGTTTGCCCGCAGTGCGTGGAGGAATACCGGCCGCCCGAGGAGACCTTGCTGGCGATGGGGATCGGGGTGGAGGGTTTGCGCGGTCGCGGGGAAGTGACCTATCGCCGGGGCCGTGGCTGTGCCCTCTGCAAAGGGAGAGGCTACAAGGGGCGAGTGGCGATTGTGGAAATGATGCCTCTCACTCCGGCGCTGCGCCAGATGATGGCGGAGAATCGGCCGGCCGCCGACATCAGGCGCCAGGCTATCGCGGAGGGAATGAGGACGCTGAAGCAGGCCGGACTCGAGAAGGCCCTCGATGGGACGACGACCGTCGAGGATGTCCTGCGCGTCTGTCTGAGTGACGAGTAGCGGATCGAGGGAACGATCCGGGGAGAGCGCATGGGGAACTTCGCGTATGTCGTCAAGAGCAGAAGCGGTGAAGAGCGATCCGGCTTCACAGCCGGCTCGAGCGTGGACGAGGTGGTCTCGCATCTCCACTCTCAGGGGTACGTCGTTCTTCACGTCACTGAGGATCGCAGCCAGGACAGGGGTCTGCCCTGGCATCAGCGGCTCAGCAGCATGCACCTCGGGAGGGTCAGCACGCGCGAGCTGGCCCTGTTCACCCGCCAACTCTCGACCGTGCTCCAGGCCGGGATCCCGCTGGTCAGGGGGCTGCGCGGCCTCGCGGCCGACGCGGGAAGCAAGATGCTCGCGATGGCGGTCGCAGACATCGCCAACCGGATCGAGCGCGGAGAGAGCCTCTCCGATGGGATGGTCGCGCATCCGGAGGCCTTCAACCGGATGTATGTGAGCATGATCCGAGCTGGCGAAAGGGCCGGGACCCTCGATGAGATCCTCGAGGATCTGGCTGTCTATCTGGAGAAGATCGACGCGATCAAGACGAAGGTGCGGTCGGCTCTCTCATATCCGCTGTTCGTGCTGGTTTTCGCGATCGGGGCGACGGCCTTCCTGCTCTTCAAGATCGTCCCGACCTTCGCGGAGATCTACGCGGACCTCGGGCAGAATCTGCCAGGTCTGACGCAAGCCGTTGTCGCCGCGTCGAACGCCGTGCGGCACAACGTGTTGCTCTCCGCGGTCATCACGATCGGAGTCATCCTCTTCTTCTATCTCTGGACCCGCACTCGATCGGGGCGGTACGCGATGGACACCTTTCTGATCAGGATGCCGATCTTCGGGCCGATCATTCGCAAGGCGATCATGAGCCGTTTTGCCCGGACCTTCGGGATGCTGCTCCGCAGCGGGCTGCCGATTCTCGACGCGCTTGAGCTGGTCAAGGGGGCCTCGGGCAACTCGGTCGTGGCCCACGCGATAGATGATGCGAAGGGGAACGTCGGCGCCGGGCACGGGATCACGAGCTCCTTCAGGGCAACCGGGAAGTTCCCCGAGATGGTCCTGCAGCTGATGGCGACGGGCGAGGAGACGGGCGACATGGACACGATGCTTCTCAAGGTCTCCGACTTCTACGACCGGCAGGTCGAGGCGTCCGTGCACAGCCTCACATCGCTCATCGAGCCGTTGATGATCGTCGTAGTGGGCGGACTGATCGGGGTGATCGTCGTGAGCATGTTCCTCCCCATCTTCTATCTCGGCGACGCGATCATGAAGGGGGGATACAACTTCTAGGGTCAGGGAGGTTCGCAGGGCCGTGCGGGCCGTGGGCAGACTTCGGGACCGGCTGCGACGCGGCGTTCGGCGCGAAGCCGGATGGTCAATGGAGGGCACAAGAGTGAAGATGTTCCGGAGGAAGAAGAGCGAGAAGGGGTTCACGATGATCGAGCTGATGGTCGTCGTGGTCATCGTGGGGATCCTCTCCTCGATCGCAATCCCGATCTACGGGAAATACGTCAAGAACGCGAGGATCACCGAGGCAACGGGGCGGATCGGGGAGATCATCACAGCCGCCAAGGCACGGGCGGTGGAGAACCCGAACGCGAGCGGCGTGCCTATGTGGCCGACCGCAGCGGGCGGGATCGTCGATCTCACGGCGACGGAGAACTTCACCTACGGCATTGCGGCCACCAACCCGGCGGACACCGGCACTTTCACCTGCACGGCGACCGGCCGGGCGAGGATGGCCGGCGTCGTGGTCGTCATGAGGGTTGTGGGGATCGCCTCGAACGGAAGCGCGCCGGTCGTCACCGGTCTATGACCACTTTGACGAAGTCGGGGAGATTGAATCGGGCCCGTCGACGAGTGCCCGGCGTGTTCGCAGTTACGAGTGGAGTCTTGAGTGTGTGTCAGAATCTGTGGCCTCGCGAGGAGGCGTGCGGCTTGCTGTCGGGTCCCGGGCTGGCGGCCGCTCATCGGATAGAGGTCCGGGGCGCGATTGATGAGTGGATCGAGCAGAGGAGGAACTAGAGATGAAGCTGTTTCGGAAACGGAAGAACCAGAAGGGGTTCACGATGATCGAGCTGATGGTCGTCGTCGTGATCGTCGGCGTCCTGGCCGCGATCGCGATCCCGATCTACGGCAAGTACATCAAGAACGCCCGCGTCACCGAGGCGACCGGCCGGATGGGCGAGATCCTCACGGCCGCCAAGGCCTGGGCGATGGAGAACCCGAACGCGGGCGGCGTGCCGATGTGGCCGACCGCGGCCGGCGGGATCGTCGATCTCTCGGCGACGGAGAACTTCACCTACGGCATTGCGGCCACCAACCCGGCGGACACCGGAACCTTCACGATGACGGCGACCGGCCGGGCGAGGATGGCCGGGGTCACGGTGGTGATCGCCACGGTGGGGATCAACTCCAACGGCAACGCGCCGGTCGTGACGGGATTGTAGGGTTTCAGCGAAGCGGGGGGCGGGGCCGCCGCCGGCGGCCCCGATTCCCCTGGATGCTTGATTGCGAAACAGGGACCGGAGAAGGGAAGGACCGGTTGGGTCCACTGAGGTCGCCGACGAGTTCGCCGTCGCCCGGGAGACAGCCGGCGGCGGGCTTCTCGATCATCGAGCTCATGGTCGCCGTCGTTGTGGTGGCCGTTCTCGCAGTCGTCTCGTTTCCGATTCACAGGAAGTACGTCAGGCATGCGCGAACGACCGAGGCTACGACCAGGCTGGGAGAGATCATCGATGCGGCGAGGACCTATGCGGTTCAGAACCCCGACGCGGCAGGGAATCCCATCTGGCCCCCGGCGAGTGGCGGGGGGCTCGTGAGCCTCGCGGCGACCCCATGCTTCTCCTATGCGATCCGGAGCGGCGCCGGGAGGAACGCCAGGACCAACGCGTTGGCGGTGCGGGCTGTAGGCAGGAGCGGAACGAGGATGGCCGGGGTCACGATCACAATGACCGCGCCCAGCATAGACAGGAACGCCGGCAATCCGGTGGTGATCGGGCTCTAGAGGCAGAGGGCGGGAAGAAGTGTCTTGAACGGGATGGTCACGATGGGGCGTGAAGCACTCCATGGCGATCTCCGCGGCCGGCCGAGAAGGGCCGGAGAGGGAGGATTCTCGCTGGTCGAGATCATGATCGCAGCCTCCCTTCTTCTCATCGCCTTCTTCGGCATCACGAGATACTTCGTGGGGGGGCGAAGGCAGCTCGACTACGAGGAGAACCGCAGGAGAGCGACGACTGTGGCCCAGATGCGCCTCGACGGGCTGCGCCGCGACTACTCGTACGATGACCTCCCGCTCGTGCACGGAGTCGACACGACGTTCGTGCTCGAGAATCGCAGTTACAGGGTGGCGCATGCGGTGAGCGCCGACAGTCCGGAGACCGGCGCGACCAGGGTCCGAGTGGCGGTGAGCTGGAGGGAGAAGGTCTCCGGGTCGGATGTGACCCGAAGCCTGGAGACGACGACCGTTTTCGGGAGGGGGCTGCCGTGAGGATCGGCATCAAGGCGAGAGATGGAAGGGCGGGGGGCTACACGATGATCGAGCTTCTCGTGGCGTGCTTCCTGGCCCTCATCGTCGTCCTGGCTCTGGGCCGGATCATCCTCGCCAACCAGCGCGCCTGGGGGTGGGGCCGCGACAAGGCAATCCTCCAGGCGAATGTGACGGAGGCCGTCGAGACGATGGGCCGAGCCGTCCGCGCCGCGGACAGCCTCGTCTTCGTCTCCGCCACGGAGTTCCACACCTACTTCGATGGGAGTGTGGCTCAGAGGTTCAAGCTGGCGACTGTGAATGGCGAGGGGAGGCTGCAGCAGAACGGCGCGAATGTGGTCGATCGCCGCTGCACGCTCTTCTCCGTCACCGGAGACCCGGAAGCGCGGAGCGCGACCGTGAATCTCGAGTTCGAAGACAAGTCGGGCAATCGGATCAGCGCGCGGTCGCGGGCGGCCGTGCGGGCGAAGTCCTTCAAGTTCTAGGTGGTGAATCGATGAGAACGTGGACAGAGGCTAGGGGCGCAGGACACGGGACGGCAGGGTATGCCCTGCCGACCGTGATGATCTTCTGCTTCATCCTCATCATCGCGGGGATGTCGTTCTTCGCGATGTCCTCTTATGAGACCCGACAGGCGCTCTACAGGCAGAACTCCAGCGAGGCCTTCTATCTCGCCGATGGGGCCATCGAGAGGGCGAGGGCGAGGTTCGGCACCGATCGCTCCTGGCGCGCCGGGTGGTCGGCAGCGGCCGAAGGGAGGGGAACCTACGACCTGACGGTCGCCGACACCACATACCAGTCCTACACGAGCGCCGTCAAGCTGGTGGCGACCGGACACGTGAAGGGGGCGCATCGGAGGGTCGAGGTCGTCGCGGACGTGCCGCCGACGGCCCTCGGGCTTCCCTTGCTGGTGATGGGCGATGCCGAAGTGGGGGGGAACCTTTGCCTGACCGGAGACGCCCACATCAATGGCAGTGCCGGGGGGAACAACGGCAACGGAGATCCTCACTTCACCTGCGACGGGGAATACACCGAGGGGTTCGTGATCACCCCGCCCCCGATCTACACCGATCCGGCGCACTTCCCGGACGCCACCTATTATTACGTGAGGGGAACGCGCATCGGCAGCGTTGATCAAGCGAAGATCTTCGATCGTAACGGAAACGACATTACCGGCGCGAACACGATGACGGATGTCGTGAGCTACGCCGCCTCGGGCGGAGTCGGCGTCTACACCTACAGCTTCTCGAGTCACACCCTGATCAACAACTACTTCAATGACGCGAGCGGAGTCTTCAAGAGAGTTTCGCCAAACACTTCCGCTGTCGTCAACTTCGGCGAGCTGCCGCTGAGCCCGGCCGCGGCTCAGTTCAGCAAGGTCGTCATCGATGGATCCTCCGCGTCGAACATCCACGCGACCGTGATCAACACGAGATTCACGGGCGCGACCGAGGATCAACGAATCGACTGGCAGTTCTGGGCGGGACGGACGACGGAGGTGAAGCAGATCACTTTCGAGCCGTACAACGGGATCGCGATGATCCTGTACGACCTCGAGCGGCAGGGATCCGCGCAGGCCCACCTCGGCACCTCGAGCTACCCGGCCCTGATCTATGTCACGAGGGACGTGGTCACGATCAACTCGAACCTCGACATCGTCGGCAGTCTCATTTGTCTGCGGGACTTCCACAGCACGGGCGGTCCCGATATCACGTTCAATCCTGGCTTCATACCCAACCTGCCGGACTACCTCCAGCAGGATTGGCCGTCTGGTGTGTCAGGAACGCTGAAAGTGCTTCGCTGGAGAGAGATCCCAGCTTAGATCGACGAAGGAACAGGGAGGAGCTTTGCTCGGACCAAGGATGGCCCGCACCGGAATCGATCTCGGGACCGGCAGCGTGAAGCTCGTGAGGGGCGTGGGGAAGACCCGCCTCGAGCGGATCACGCACATCGGACTGGAGGAGTGGAACCCGGCCGATGAGTCCGGCGGACAGTCCGGCCCTGTCGTGGCGGCTCTCGGGCGCCTTCTCCAGCGTCTGGGGCTCGGGAGGGGAGCCCTCGGCCGAGTGGCGGTCGCGATGGAGGGTGAGGAAGCGAGCCTCAAGGAGGTCCTTCTTCCGGCCCTGTCCGCGGACGATCTGCGCCGCGCCCTGCCGTTCGAGGCCAAGAAGCACCTGATCATCGAGAGCATGAGCGCTCCGCTTCTCGACTTCCAGATCCTGGGCGACGGCCCGCCCTCCGAGGAGGGCGGACGCCAGGTCTGGGTCCTGCTGGCTGCCGCGCCGAGCGCCCAGAGGGACTTCTCGCTTCATGTCCTCGCCAAGAACGGCATCGAGCCCGAGGTGGTCGAGGTCGAGCCGCTGGCTGCGCTCAACAGCCTCTCCGCCGAGCCGATGAAGCAGGCCGCGCCGGACGTCGTCCATGGTCTCCTCGATCTCGGGGGAAGGCACGCGGCCTTGGTCCTCAAGGGGCAGCCGGGATCTCTGCTCAGCCGGCCCGTTGGCCCGTCAGCGCCCCGCACGGATGATCCGACAAAGACGAACGGCTATGCGGAGGCCCTGATCGAGGGGATCCGCGAGACGCTGACTTTCTACCGGGGGCGCCACAGGGCGGACGTGGATGCGATCCATGTCTGCGGCGGAGGATCGCTGCGCGAAGGGATCGTGGAACGGCTCGCAGGCGGGTTGCGTCTCACCGTCGATCTGCTCGACCCCCTCGGCGACCTGGCCGATGCCGCATCGGGGATCGAGGAAGCGGCATCGAGCGGACCCAGGTTCTCCACCGCGGTTGGCCTCGCGCGCTGGTGGGATGTGGCGCCATGACGTACAGGCTGAACTTCTATCGCGACTATCACCTCAGGCGACGCCTCGCCAGGCGCCGGACCTACTGGACAGCGGCCGTCACGGTTCTGATCGGGATCGAGGTCGTGATCGTGGGCGTGCTGGTCCTGAGCTCCGTCCTCCTGGGCCAGCAGGTGGACGCTCTGAGGGGCGAGATCAGCCGGGTCTCCCTGCGAACGCAGGATCTGTCGGTGGCGACGCCCGAAGCCGAGACGGCCCGGGCGCTCCTCGAGATCCGCCGCGGCAGGATCGACTGGTCTCCGAAGCTCACGGCTGTCTCCTCATGCATCGATCGGCAGCTTCGCCTCGAGAGCCTGGTGGGGCAGGTGTCCGAGAAAGGGAGGCCGCCGCGTCTCGTGCTCGGAGGGGTGATCCGCTCCGGCGGCGACCAGGCCGCGCCGGTCTCGCGCTTCATGGAGGCCATGCGCCGCGATCCGAGCATCGCTGCCGATCTTCCCGAAGTCAGGCTCGGCGCAATGGATGCCTCCGATGCGGGCGAAAGTCGCTTTCAGATCGTCTGCGAGACGCGCGGGGGGGGCGATGGCCAGTAGGAATCTCACATCGCAGGGGCGGGTCTTTCTGGCCGCGGCGATGCTCCTCCTTCTGGGGCTGGCGCTCGATCTAGGGGTGAACCAGCCGCGGCAGCGGGAGATCGGCCGCCTGCGTGCCCAGAGAGCCTCCATGTTGGTCAATCTCGCCGGAATCCAGCAGCATGATCTCGACCTCGCGGCCGCCGCTCAACGCCTCGGAATCCGCGACCCGGAGAGAGGATTCGTCTTCGATTCGTCGGTCGATCCCGTGGCCTTCCTCAACGACGTTGTTGCCCGCGCCGGATTGACCACCGTCGAGTTGTCGACGGAGGCGAGCGTGGCTCAGGGTCGGGCCCGCAGGACGGTCTTCACCCTTGTGGTGCGCGGCGGTTTCGGACGGATCTTCGATCTGATCCGGACGCTGGAGCAGGGCCCCCGATTGACAACGATCGACGGCTTCACAGTGATGCAGCCCTACGAAGGGACTTCCCTGGAAGGGAGATTGAAACTCTCGATCTACGATCCACTCCAAGGGGGGGGGCAATGACAGCGGCTACGCCAAGCGGGAGGAGCTTCTGGGTGGGGATCGCCCTGCTCCTGAGCGGAGTCGCCTTCCTCGCCTTCAGAGGCGGGAGTGCCGTGACCGCCGTTCTGGATGCGGGGAGGGGATCGCACCAGAAGAGCCTTCCGGTCGCAGCAGGCGTCTCCAAGACGCCGGCTGGGTGGGCTCAGCGAGACAGCCTGTTGGCGGCGGCCAGACTGGGGGACCGGGACCCGTTTCGGCCGCCGACAGCCCCGAGGGGCGAGGTGGCGCGGGATCGGGCCAGGAAGCCTGACGACGGCGACGCTCCGAGCATCGGGGCGCTTCTCTTCGACAACATCAATCCCGCCGTGCAGATCAGAGTCGGGGGGGAAACCTCCGGATGGCTGCGCGAGGGGGAGGAGTTCCGCGGCTGGGTAGTGGACGATATCAGGCCGACCTCGGTCAAGATCAGCCGAGGCGCCGAGACCGTTGTTCTGCCCTCGTCCTAGGAGGCAATGATGGTTCCGATCACCGTGAGAGCTGGATGGGTTGCGCTGTGTGCCTTGCTGATCAGCCTTTCCCTGACACTGCCTTCGGGGGTGCGCGCGCAAGCGGGGAATCCGAGCGCGCTCATCACGCTCGATGCCGACGACATCGCGGTCAACGGGGTGCTGCAGATCCTCGCCGACCGAGGAGGGCTCAACATCGTCACGAGCCCCGAGGTCCAGAACCGTCGCATCTCGATCCACCTGCGCAATACGAGATTCGACGAGGCGCTGAACCTGGTGGTCCGCTCGGCGGGACTCGGGTATGAGCGCGTGGGAAAATCGATCCTCGTCGCGGACAACGCGACCCTCATGACCGAGACGGGGCTCGTGACCAGAGTATTCGAGCTTCAGCACGCCAACGCCGGCGAGCTTCGCGCGATGCTCGAGGTTCTCTGCAAGGGGATCAGCGCCAACGCCGCCGGAAACCGACTGGTCATCCACGCGACGCAATCGACGATCGAACAGGCTGAGGAGATCATCACTCAGCTCGATCGCAAGCCTGCCCAGATCCTCCTCGAGGCGAGGATGATCGAGGTCAACACGACCGCGCTTCTCGAGGCCGGAATCGACTGGGAGAAGATCACGAAGTGGAACACGGTCGTGACAGAGGGAGTCCACGGGACAAGCGCGCCGGGGCAGCTTCCGGAGAAGATCAACTTCGTCAAGGCGGACGAGACTGCCGACTACTATCGGCAGATGGCGACCTTCGAGGTGGTTCTGGACGCCCTCCTGACAGACGGCAACGCGAATCTGCTCGCCAACTCGAAGGTCGTGACCCTCGATGGCAAGCCTGCGGAGATCTTCGCCGGGGAGACCGTTCCCGTCGTCATCACATCCCTGAGTTCGGCCGGGGCCGCCGGTGGGGTCATGCAGACGGTCCAGCTCGAGAAGATCGACGTGGGAGTGAAGCTCGCCATCACGCCGCGAATCGGTGAAGGGGAGTATATCACGGCCGTCGTCGAGCCGGAGCTGTCGCGGATCACCCGCTTTGTCGGCCCCGATAACGACCTCCCGCAGACATCCACGCGGCGCGCCCGGACGCTGGTGCGAGTGCGGGACGGAGAGAAGATCTACATCGGAGGGCTCTTGTCCGACGAGCGCCGGCGGACGGTGAAGAAAGTCCCGCTGTTGGGCAGGATCCCGATCATCGGATAC
>Ga0194111_10000545_pt1 | contig 46247 bp, 50 predicted proteins | sample TA2KigC300mmetaG_FD_146194 | JGI IMG/M metagenome (GOLD analysis project Ga0194111, IMG submission 146194) | Freshwater microbial communities from Lake Tanganyika, Tanzania - TA2015033 Kigoma Deep Cast 300m | ecosystem: Environmental > Aquatic > Freshwater > Lake | place: Tanzania: Lake...
GGTCCTTCAAGGCAATTAAACATGAGCCTTCGGCTCACTCGTTAATCATGAAAGCTGCCTGGCATATAAGGAAACTGTGGCCCCTACTTTGAACTTTGAACCTTGAACTTTGAACTTTTGTTAGCCGATCAGCTTCTTGATCTCCTCCACGCTGGGTACCTTGCCCACCAACTTCACTTCGCCGTCCACCACCAGGGCCGGGGTCATGAAAACGCCGAAGGACATGATCTTGTTGAGTTCGGTGACTTTTTCCACCTCAAAGTCTCCGCCCGCGGCCTTGGCGGCCTCCTCGGTACGTTTGGCCAATTCAATGCACTTGGGACAACCCGGCCCCAAGACCTGCAATTTTTTCATTAGGGTTCACCTCCTGTTTATGTGGTTCAGCCTCCGAAAAGGCGAAGTTTTTCCTGGATAGTGCTTTCCGATAGCTCACCCATGGCCATCCAGAGCAAATTCCCCTGGGCATCCAGAAACAGCAGGGCCGGCGCCTGAGTTACGCGATACTTCTTGAGATAAACCCTGGCCGCCTCCTTGTCGGTGGAATAATCTATCCGTTTGAGCAGGCTCTGCTTGGCGCCGTTAAAGACATTCCCCACCACGATATCGCCTGCCTGACACTTCTCCAAAGTGCAGCCGCAGGCCTTGGTCAGGGTGATATAAACCACCTGGGCCAGCTGGGGCTGGGTCCCATAAGCCCCGGAGAGATTAACCATCGATAAAATCAGGGTGGCCCCCACGGCCAAGATGACCAATTTCCCCATGCATTTTCCCATTGAAACTCCCCCTGTTATTTTTGCGGCCCCATATCCCTGAGCCATTTTTTCAACACTTCTCTGGTCGGCAGATTGCCCACGGCCTTCACGTCATCATTGATTATGAGGGCCGGGGTGCAGAAGACGCCCAGGGCGTGAATCTCTTTCAAATCCCGGATGTGGTCCACCTCCGCCGGGAGTTCCAGATCCACCAGCGCTTCCATGACGGTCTGCTCCAAACGGTCGCAGGAAGGACAGCCAGGCCCCAGGATTTTGATGCTCAATCCGGTGCGTTCCTCAATCACTTTCTCGCCCAGGGCTTTTTTAAATTCCCGCAGGAAAGCCTGTTTGTACTCTTCCCGAGACGAAGCGGGGATATAGTTGCGGGGCTTGAGTCTATCAAACAGGGCTTGGGCAATTTCTTCATCAGGCCGCCCCCGTAAAACCTTAACCTCTTCAACCGCGTCTTTCAGGCCGTTGATGCCCACCTTGAACTTTCCCAGAGAAATCTGGGTGATGTCCTGTGGGGACATAATTTTTCTCCTCCTGATAGGCCAGGTCCCGGGCCAGGTTCCACTCGGCGGCGTCGATCTCGCCCGGCTGCAACTCCACCCCCAGCGCCTGGGACATGCCCTGGCGCACGGCTTCCTTGAGCTCAGTCAGTTTGAGCGTCCATCCCAGGATTTCCTCCAGGGAAGTCAGGCGGGCGGCAAGCCTGGAACGCAAGGCCGCCGGAGATTCCCCCTTAGCCTGCACCAGGGCCAGCCAGGCCTCCACCTGGGGCCTGACGATGATGGAGCCGTGTTGGAGCAGGGAGGAGGCATGCCAGGTTTGGGCGCTGCCCACCAGTTTCTTCTTCTGATAGACGATGGCTCCCCGGGCGCCGCGGAGGAAGCAGATGTCCGTCTGGTGAGGGTCATCCCGCTCCCGCCCCATGCGGGCTTCGATTCCCAGGATTCGGAAGGCTTGGAGCAAACCCTGGGCGATCAGGTGGTAGGCCGCAGTGACCGCGGAAGGCATCCCCTCGGGGGCGCCGGCGATAAGGGCATAAGTCAAGTCATCCAGGTGCAGCACCGCCCGGCCGCCGGTGGGCCGCCGCACCACTTCGTAACCCAGGCGTCGGCAGGCCTCCAGATCCAGGTCGTGCCGCTTTTGAAAGTAACCCAGGGACACGGCTGGCGGCCGCCACTGGTAGAGACGCAGGGTGGGGGGAGACTTGCCGTTGGCATGGAGAGCCAGCAAAGCCCGGTCAATGGCCATGTTGCCGGCGGGGGATAAAGGCCCGGTGTCCAGAAATCGCCAGGTTTTCAAGCCAGGTCCCTCATGAGCCGTCGGCTCACCCGAAAAGGATGAAAAGATATTTCTTGGGGGGAGGGCCAGGGAGATTTTTGTAAGTGCTCCCTGCCCTCCCCCCAAACCCCCCTCCCCCAACAACAACTTTTCTAAACAGGTCCCCAAAGAAGATGGACGCCTTGTAGGAACTGCGCACCAGGGCCCCGGCGGCCACGCTCTTGAAACCCAGGGCCAGGGCATGCCGGCGCCAGCCGCCAAACTCTTCCGGGTTCACATAGCGGGCCACCGGGACGTGGTGGAGGGAGGGGGATAGATATTGTCCCAGGGTGAGCATGTCACAATCCACTTGCCGCAAATCCTTCAGCACCTCGTCGATTTCTGCATATTCCTCTCCCAGGCCCAGCATCAGGCCGGACTTGGTGATGATTTGGGGGGAAAGCTCCTTTGCCTGTTGCAGCACCTTGAGGGAACGGCGGTAATCCGCACTCCGCCTTACCAATGAATAGAGCCGGGGCGCGGTTTCCAGGTTGTGGGCCAGGATGTCCGGCCCGGCGGCCAGCACCGTGGCCACCGCCTCCCTGGACCCGGCAAAATCCGGCGCCAGGAGTTCCACCCGGACGCCGGGGCAGTGCTCCCGCAAAGCTCCCACCACCCTGGCATAGTGAGCCGCACCGCCGTCCGGGAGATCATCCCGGGTCACCGAAGTAATGACCACGTGCCGCAGGCCCAAATCGGAAACCGCCCGCGCCAGGCGTTGGGGTTCGTCTTTCTTAAGCGGCAAAGGCATGCCCTTTTTCACCGCGCAGAAGGCGCAGCCCCGGGTGCAAACATCGCCCAGGATCAGGAAAGTGGCGGTGTGATGGGAGAAACACTCCCCCCGGTTGGGGCAACGGGCGCTCTCGCAGACCGTGGGCAGATGGAGACGGTTCAGGAGATTGCCGGTTTGCGTTACTATTTCCGCACTCCTGCCCCGCTTGGCGCGGCGCACCTCTTCCAGCAGCCACTTTGGGGCCGGGGGGGGTGATTTGAGAAAAGGGCCGGGGGAACGCGGTTCCCCCGCCCTCCCCTCAATCTCCCCTCCCAACCCCCGGTAAGGGGTTGGGGGAGAGGGTTTGGGAAAGGGGGCAGGGGCCTGCGGCCCCTGGCCCCCTCTCCCACAATCTATTTTCCTCATACTTATCTCCCCGGCGGCAGATGAATCGCCTGTCCGTGCAGGGCCTGGGCCACTTCCAGCACCGCCTCAGACAAGGTGGGATGGGCGTGGATGGTCTCCATAATCACCCGGCTGGGAAGTCCCCCCGCATGGCCAGGGCAAGTTCGTGGATCAGGTCCGCGGCGTGGGGGCCGATGATGTGGGCGCCCAAGATCTGGTCGGTCCGGGCATGGGCGATGATCTTCACCAATCCTTCCAGCTCTCCCAGGCACTGGCCCATCCCTAAGGATTTGAAGGGAAAGCGGGCCACCTTGATGGGATGTTTCCCCTCAGCTTCCGCTTCCGAAATCCCCACCGCGGCATATTCCGGTATCGTGAAAGTGCAGCGGGGCACAACCCCATAGTCCATCTTGCTTCCCAGACCCAGGGCGTGCTCCGCGGCGCAGATGCCCTCGGCAAAGGCCACGTGGGCCAGGAGCCAGCCGCCGATGACATCGCCGGCGGCATAAATGCCGGGGATATTGGTCATCATGTGTCCGTCCACCAGGATGCGCCCATTCTCCAATTGGACGCCCAGCTCTTCCAGGCCCAGGCCCTCGGAGTTGAACCGCCTTCCGGTGGCCAGGAGGATGGTGTCCGGGGCCAGCTCCGTGCCGTCGGCCAGCCGGACCGCGAAATTCTCCGCCCCTTCTTGCACCCCGCTTACCTGCACCCCGCACCTAACCGCAATCTTGCGCCGTTTGAGCACGCCGGCCAGATACTCCGCCATCTCCGCGTCGTCGTAAGGCAGCAGCCGGTCCATCACTTCCACCAGGCTCACCTGGGAGCCCAGTTCCCGGAAAATGGCGGCCATCTCCACCCCCACCGCGCCGCCGCCCACTATCAGCAAGTGCTTGGGAAGGTAGTCGATGGTAAGAATCTCGTCGGCCAGGAAGACCCGGGGACTCTGGGGAAAAAGGGGCAGGCGGGCCGGGCGGGAGCCGGTGGCCATCACCACCTTGGCGGCCTTCACCAGGTCAAGCCGCCCGTTTCTCTCCACTTCGATTCTATCGGCGGCAATGAGCCGGCCCCGTCCCTCCACCAGGGCGATGCGATGCGCCTGGAAGAGGCGGCCGACGCCGGCTCTCAGCCCCGAGACTACCCGGTCCTTGCGAGAGATAATGGCCTGGATGTCCGGGGATGCTTCCACGGGCCGGAAGCCGTACTCTTTGGCCCGGCGCATGGCCCGGCCCACTTCGGCGGAGGCCCGCACCGTCTTGGTGGGAATGCAGCCCCAGTTGAGGCAGACGCCGCCCAGGAAGCTTTCCTCCACTACTACCACCTTCGCCCCTAGTTGGGCCGCCCGGACTGCTCCCTGGTAGCCCGCGGGGCCGCCTCCCAGGAAGGCGATGTCGTATGCTTCCGGCATGAGAGTTCCTTATTGGATCACAATGTCCGGCTTGACGATGATTTCGGACTTGAAAGACTGGCAGATGGTGGAATATTTCAGGGCCATGTCCAGGGCCCGCTGCACCATCTCCTGGGGCTTCCCCTTGATCACGATCTTGGGATAGAGAGTCACGGTCTTAAACCAGGAGGTCCGGTCCAGGTGTTCCTCCACCTCGCCTTCGGCGGTGATCTCCAGGGAGACCAGGTCCATCTTAAACCGCTCCGTGGCCCAGACCACCATCATGAAGTAGCAGGTGTTGGCCGCGGCCATAAAGGCGTCCTCGGGAGTGAGGACCCCCGCCTTGCCGAAGAGGTCCGGGGGCGCGGAAAATTCCATTTCCAACCCGTTCTGGCACCAGGTGTAGCCCAGATGTTCGCCCCGCCATTCCACTTTATTTTTGTATGTTGCCATGCATAGCTCCTCTACGGATCAAACCTCCGGGGTCGATGCTATGATTTCCGGGAAATATTCTTTCCCCATCATTTTGCCCGCGGTGAACACCGCGGCAAAGACGGTCTCCAGATTCACCAGTAAGGATTCAAAACTCACTGAAAATAAATCCTGGTCGGGGTGGTAGGTCACTGCCAGCACCCCCTTTATCTTGAGCAATTCGGCGCGCACCGCGTCGGGGCAGCCCATTCAGGTGAAGCCTCCCTGTTGCACCATCCCCTTGACCCGCATCCGGATGTCCGTTATCAACGGCTAATCCTCCTCCAGCACCTCATCCACCGCCCGGGCGATTTCCTCGGCCACGGCCTTGACCGCGGCTTCCTCCTCCGTCCCGAAGTGGCGCAGTTTGGTGGGAGGCGCAAGGCCGCGCTTTTTCAAAATTTCGGGGATGGACAGCGATTTGCTGGGCTTGCCCGACAGCATCTCCGTGGCCTTGGCGGCGCACAGCTTGTCGCAGCCGTCCACCGTGATGGTGGGGTAGTTGGCGGCAAAGGTGCGCTCTTCTTCACCCCCGGCGATAAACAGGGGCAGGCAGATGGTGACGGTCTCACCGGGACGCTCATCCAGCACCTTCCGGCAGGCCAGGCGGCACAGAGTGCCCTCGGGGATCTCCTCGCCGCTGCAGGAAACTACGCCCACTTTCATGACCTGGATGTCCATCATTTTTCCTCCCCGGCGGCCAGTTCGTCCACCATCTTGGCCACTTCCGCCGCCGCCACCGCCGCCAGCTTGCGGCCTGTGTCGGTGACTTCGGCAATGCCCTCAGGTTTGAGGTCCTTGTGCTCTTTATAGAATTTAATGGCCTCGTAGGCCTTGTCCACCACCTTGCCCAGGGCCTCCACGCTCTTTTTGGCGCAGTCCTTGGGGCAGCCGTCAATGGTGATCACCGGGTTTTCCGTCACCAAGGCTACCGCTTCAGGATCATTGATCACCAAAAGCGGCAGGCAGGTCAGGGTAGCCAGGCCGGGCCGGACGTTCTCCACCAATTCGTAGGCCGTCTCCCGGGCCAACGCTCCGAAGACTTTGCCGATGCCGCTGCAGGGAAGCACCACCACTTTCTGGTGTTTCTTACCCATATAGTTTCTTCGCCTCCCGGGCGATTTTGTCTTTCATTCTCTCGAAATACTCGGACGCCTGGAGAAGTTGGCCCTTGTCCGCTTCGGGGTCGCTCAGTTCAATCCGGTAGATCCAACCGGCCCCGTATGGGTCGTGGTTGATCAGGTAGGGGCTGGCGTCCATCTCCGGGTTGACTTCCGTGATCTTTCCCGTTACCGGCGAGATGATGGCGAAGGTGGCCTTGATAGTCTCGATCTTGCCGATTTCGTCGCCCCGTTTGACCTCCAGGCCCGGCTCCACGGTTTCCAGGAAAGCCACGTCGCCCTTGGACTTCTGCATGAAGTCGGTCAGCCCCACGATGGCCGCGCCGTCCTGAAAATTCGCCCAGAATTCCTCCTTGCTGTAGAGGTAGCCCACTTTCACCTTGAAGATGAATTTCTCATAAGTGGCTTCCAGGAATTCTCCCATCACTTGCTCCTTTTGTTCATCCTAACTAAGATGGTCCCCACTTCTTTGACGATCTTCTTCACCTGGATGGAACCGGCGAACTTGGCCTCCCCGTCGATCACCACCAGGGGCGGCGGGTATTTCTTGGTCGCCAGAAGCTGGCCAACCTCGCTGTCCTTCTCTGCCGGATGTTCCCGCAGGTCCACGTATTCCACCCCGGTCTGGCCCGGATAGCTTTCTTCCAGGGCCGCCCGGAGTTCAGCCACCTTCTGCTGCAGCATGGCGGCGTATTCCGGAGTCAGGGTGGGGTTGCTGCAGGCGCAACCGCCGCTCACCCCCGGCAGGTCGAGGATCCTTACTTTTACCAAAGCTTTATTTGTCATCTCGTTTTTCTCCTTTAACAGGCTGTTGAACCCCCGATTTTTCTGTCATCCTGAGCTAAGTGAAGGATCTCCACTAACTGGAAAAGATGGGGTTCTTCGCTTTATATGAAAATACCTGGTGGGGCGGGCCTCCGTGCCCGCCTTCCGGTGGGTGGCAGTGGATGGTGGCCCCACCTTTCAAGATTTAATTTTCATTGTTCGTTGTGACCCTTAGGTCATGATAGTTCGCCCAGAATGACAACTTGAGACCTCTGCAAAATACCTAATTGACTGGCTATCCCTTAAAATCCCCTCCCCCTTGAGGGGGGAGGGTTAGGGAGGGGGTGGCAAAATCTTTAAATGATTTAAGTATCTTAATCAATTTAGCCCCCCTCCCCCCAACCCCCTCCCACCGAGGGGAGGGGGGAATCAAGGCCAAGTTTTCCCGCCTTTTAAGCTGTTTCGCAGAGGTCTCAACTTGCTATTTTGCAAATTTTTTAACAGCCTGACTGGTTAAGACCGCCAACTCTCTCAGCCATCATTGACCTTTGAACGCGCGCACTTTCACGCTGATGATTTTCCCAAGCAAACGCTCATCCATCCCCGGGGCCTCATAGGGAGACTCGGAAACTACAGCCACCTCCGCAAAACCGGCGTGTCGGATGGTTTCCAGGTAAGCCTCCTTTTCCATGGCCCCGGCCAGGCAATCGGCCCAGGCCGCGGCGCTGGCCCGCACGTCGGGCGGGAGTTCGCCCGCGGTCACCAGGTCGGCGATGAGGATGCGCCCACCCGGCTTCAAGACCCGATGAACCTCCTGGAAGCTGGCCAGCTTGTCCGGGGTCAGGTTGATCACGCAATTGCTGATGACCACATCCACGGTTCCCGAATCCACCGGGAGATGTTCGATATAGCCCAGGCGAAATTCCACGTTGGGGAAGCCATGCTGCTCCGCCAGCAGGCGGCCTTTGGCCACCATGTCCTCGGTCATGTCCACGCCGATGACCCGGCCCCGGTCCCCGACCTTGGTGGCCGCCAGGAAGACGTCGATACCCGCGCCGGAGCCCAGGTCCACCACGGTTTCACCTGCCGCGATATCCGCCAGCGCGGTGGGGTTGCCGCAGCCCACTCCCAAAACGGCCGACTCCGGCACCAACTGCAAATCCTCCGGGGTATATCCCACGGCCAGGCATTGGTCGGCCACCGTGGGGCCGCAGCCAGGGCAGCAAAATAGGGTTTCTCCCCGGGCGATCTTGCCGTAGCGTTCCTTGATAAATTCTTTGAGGTCCTGATCTTCCATAGCCTGATTTCCTTTTTATCCCCTCTTAGATCACCAATTCCTGATCCCCTGGAAAAAGATATAGCAGCCGGCAAAGAAGATCAGGCCGCCGGCCGCCTTTTGGAGCATTATGCCCACCTTGGCGCTTTTGGATTGCAGGTAACTCTCGATTACCCCGGTGAACGTCCCGGCCAGCAGGACCAACGTCCCCTGTCCCAGGGCGTAAGCGAACAGCAGGGTGCTGCCGTAGGCTACCTTTCCCTGGACCGCCGCCAGGGTCAGGATCACCGCCAGTACCGGCGAGGCGCAGGGCGAGAGCACCAGGCCGAAGAGCATGCCCAGGATCAAGGCCCCGATCAGGCCGGTGCGCCGGGGCAAGAATCTTTGGGCATTGCCGCCCAGCTTCAGGTTGATGACCCCGGCCAACTGCAACCCCATGACGATGAGGATCACCGCCACCACAAAATACCAGTAGGTCCCCACCTGGCCGAACATGGTGCCCAGGAGGGCGGCCATGGCGCCCAGGAAAGACATGACCACGGCCAGGCCCACCACGAAGGTGAGGCTGTATAAAAAGGCCTGCTTCTTGCTCCCCTGGGCATACCCGCCCACAAAACCGATGATGAGCGGAATGCTGCACATGATGCAGGGGCTGGCGGTGGCGATCACCCCGCCCAGGTAAGAGGCCCCATAGGCCAGAATGGGGCGGGTCTGCATGACCTGGCCCAGAGATTCACTCCATCCCATGAAATCGTCTCCTCATTTATTGATGAATTTCAGGTCTCGCAGCTTCTGCAATACTTCTTCCTTGGTGAGAGCCCCGATATGCCGGTCCACCTCTTTGCCGGATGCGTCCAGAAAGACCTGGGTGGGGATGAGCATAATCTTGTATTGTTTGAATAGCGCCTCTTCCTTATCCACATAAACCATGCGGAATTCCACCTGGTCGCTGTGGCTCGTTTTCAATTCCGCCATGACCTTTTCCATCTCCTTGCAGGAGTAGCAATAACCGGCGCCGAATTCATAAAGGGCCGGTTTGCCTTGGGAGGACGCGGCACCCTGAGACCAAGCGGGCAGCGCCTGGAAAAATAGGGAAAATGCCGTCGACAGTATAAGCAGTTTTAAAAACGGTAAACGCATCGATCTCATAATGTTGTCCTTTAGAAATTTGTGATCGCCTCTTTCAATCCAACCATTTGGAAGATGAAAAGTCGGCGCCTTTCCCAACCATAAGTATGGCTTATTTAGCGGGTCGCCGGCGGAATCAACAGGACCGGGCAGGGGGCCAGGCGAGAGACATTGTGGGCCACGCTCCCCAAAAAGATCTCCTTGATAAACCCCTTCCCCTGGGTTCCCATAACGAGAAGCGAGATATCCTGGGATTCCAAGACCCGGAGAATGGCCGGGAGGGGGTGCCCCGGATCAAAAACCGGGTGCACCACAGGAATATCGGCGCCTTTTAGCACCTCCGTCCAGGCCGCCAGAGAATCCCGGCCTTTGGCTTCCGCCATCTCCTGGAATCCCGGCGGATAGGCCTCGCCCCCGGGCACATCCAGGGCGTTTAACAGCGTGACCTGGGATATGCCCCGGGGAGCCAGGCGGGTCACTATGTCCCGAGCTCGTGCCGAGATCTGGGAAAAATCCGTGGGGAATAAGACATGGCGGAGCAGTTGAGTGGCCTGCAGACGGCAGGACCCTTTCGGCATCTCTTTTTTCAAAAACACATTGAGCAGCAGCGTAGGGTATTGGGTGTGATACAGCACCGCGCAGGTGAAGCACCCCAGCACCGCCTCCCGCCACAGGGATCTGCCGTGGGAGCCTACCACGATGAGGTCAGCCCCGTGGCGCTGGGCCACGTCATTAAGGGAATATGCAGGCAGGCCCACGGGCGTCTCCACACTTGCCTTAAAGCCCCGGCCCTGGAGAAACTGTTTTTGCTTTTCCAATTTGGGTTCCGCTTCGGCCCGCAGGGTGGCCTCCAATCCGCCCAGGAACAAGACGGTAATCACATGGGTCAGGATGATTTCAGAGGCGCCCAGGGCCTTGAATTCTCCAGCGCAGGCAACGATTTCGTCCCAGGCGGAGCTTAAGTCGGTGGCCAGCACGATTTTTTCGAACATGGGGCTTTTCCTCCCTTATGCATTGAAAGGGCTTTCCGATTAATCAGGCCGCTCCGGGGAATGGATGGTGGCATGGGTGCAAGCGGGACAGAGATAGGCGTCGATGTCCCCCCTTCGGGCCCGGAAGAGGAAGCCGAGCCCCGCTTCCTGGCCGCAGACCGCGCAGCTTGGGAGGGTAAAATACTTCTGTTTAAAGCGCAGTGCTACATGCACCAGGCCGAGGAGGACGGGCACCTCCAGGAGAGGGCCGATGACCGTGGCGAAGGCCATACCCGAGTGGATGCCGAAGACCGCGATGGCCACGGCGATGGCCAGCTCAAAGTCATTGGACGCGGCAGTGAAGGAGAGGGTGGTGGTGACCGGGTAGTCCGCCCCCAGCTTCATGGCCATAAAAAAAGTCAGAAAAAACATGCCCAGAAAATAGAGTGCCAAGGGGATGGCGATGCGCACCACGTCCAGCGGCAGGCTGACAATGTATTCCCCTTTCAGGGAGAACATCACCACAATGGTGAATAACAGCGCAATCAGGGTGATGGGAGAAATCTTGGGAATAAAACGCTCTTCGTACCACTGGCGGCCTTTCAGGCGTCCCAGGATCAGGTAGCTCAAGAGGCCGGAAAAGAATGGGATTCCCAAATAAATGAGCACTGTGACCGCCACGTCCGCCATCTCCACGTGGACCTCCCGGGCGAAGGAAAGCCCCAGCCAATGGGGAAAGACGGAGATGAACAGGTAGGCGTAAACGGCGTACAGGGCCATCTGGAAGATGGCGTTGAAGGCCACCAGCCCGGCGCAGTATTCCCGATGGCCGCCGGCCAGCTCGTTCCAGACGATGACCATGGCAATGCAGCGGGCCAGGCCCACCAGGATGAGGCCCACCGCATACTCCGGGTAGCCGGAAAGGAAGACGATGGCCAAGAGGAACATCAGGACCGGTCCGATGCCCCAATTGAGAATCAAGGAGAGGGCCAGAATTTTAAACTGGCTGAAGACCCGGTGCAGCTCCTCGTATTTCACCCGGGCCAGGGGGGGATACATCATCAGGATGAGGCCGATGGCGATGGGAATGTTGGTGGTTCCCACGGTAAAGCGGTCGATAAACTTGGCGACCCCGGGGATGAGGTACCCCAGGAGCACCCCGAAGACCATGGCCAGGATGATCCACAGGGTGAGAAAACGTTCCACGAAACCCAAGCGTTTGGCGACGGTGGCCATACCGACTCCTTGATATTTGTATATCCGTTTTATTAAATGTCCATCGGCAAAAAAAATTCGTTTACCAGCAGCTTCCCCGCTCTCATAGTTTATCTTTATATATCAGTCAATTTGAGACCTCTGCGAAATACCTAATTGACTGCCTATCCCTTAAAATCCCCTCCCCCTTGAGGGGGAGGGTTAGGGAGGGGGTGGCAAAATCTTTAACTGATTTAAGTATCTTAATCAATTTAGCCCCCCTCCCCCCAGCCCCCTCCCACCGAGGGGAGGGGGGGATCAAGGCCAAATTTTTCCGCCTTTTAAGCTGTTTCGCAAAGGTCTCAATTTAATAATATTTCTCGGAAAAAGAGCCGGAATAGGTGATCTCCTTCAGGAACACTGGCAGGCTGCGGCGGCGCTGTCTTTGGTCTCTGTTTTGGCCGACAGCCATTGTTCCAACCGCTCCCGCAAAGCAAGGGCCTCCGGGCGTGAACTCAGGATGTCCGCCAGCAGTTTTAATTGCTTGTCCTCCGGGCTGCCGGGGGCGACGCTCAGCCGGTAGTTCATCCAGACACCCTCCCGGCGGTCGTTTACCCAGCCCAGGTGATAGAGATAGCGCAGGTGGCGGGAAGCCTTGGACTGGGTGATGCCCAGGACTCCCATAATGTCGCACACGCAGAGCTCCTCTTTGGCCATCAGCAGCCAGAGGATTTTCAGGCGGGTCTCATCGGCCAGGGATTTGAAGAGACGGGCTTCGGTTTTCATAAGTTATTTTATAACCGGTTAACCGCTTATTGTCAATTATCCTATTTACGTAAGAACCTGTATCCCTTTCTTTCCCAGGGCAGTCGCTCATGAGCCGTTGGCTCACCCGTGAAGGATGAAAAGATATATTTTGGGGGAAGGGCCAGGGAGCAACGCTCCCTGCCCTCCCCCCAAGCCCCCCTCCCAACCCTTTAAGGGGGCTGAGCTAAGGAAGTCGGGGCCTGCGGCCCCGACTCCCTTAGCCTGATCATTACCCTTAAGGGATTGGGGGAGGGGGGCAAGGGCGGGCACCCTTGGCCCCCTCCCCCAAAAACAACTTTTCAGAACAAGTCTGCCAAATTTTCCATGGCCTCGCCTGCCCTTAATTTTCTGGAGATTTTGCAGAAGGCTTTAACTGAGATGAAGGAAGACAGCCAGGAGTAAGGTGCTTCCCATTTGCAACCCCAGAATGTGAAAGGGGTTAGCCAATTTGGCCAACCCTTGATTTTCTGGTGGGCCGTTAATCTCCAAAACATCGATCCACAGGGAGATTCCTTCACGCCTCAGGAAGTCATGAAAATAGGGAGGAAGCCGGCCATCGGGACAGCTGGCCTCCAGGGCGAACAGCAATGATGCCGCGGTTAACGCCTGCCCGCGATATTGCTGGTAAAACCCTGTTTTTTCTTTGATAACCATATTAGACCAGTATTGGTTTTCGGCAAGGGGGCATAGAAGAAAAATAAGGGGGAGGGTTGGAAAAGAGGATTTTTAAACTTATATATTGTATAAATGATTCTTCTGAATGTTCCCCTGGGATTCCGGGAAGAGGAGAAAGCCAGCTTCCCATGAGGGACAGCGCAGCCGTGGTCAGGATGGCCTAAAGGATGACTGGCGACGTGGGGCTTGAAGGAAACGAATGAGACTCTTGCAAATATGGTTTTTGTCATCCTGAACGAAGTGAAGGATCTCCAAATACGGGATTCTTCGCGGCGCTAGAATGACAATTCCTGCCAACGGGGAATTTTGCAAGAACCTCGAATAGTTCATACTTTTAGCACACTATGGTAAGGAGGGAGCCATGCTCGAAGAATATCCCAAAAAGATCACCCTTCCGGATGGTGCCACGCTCACCCTGAGACCCATGAGCCGGGACGATCAGTATTCTCTCTACAGTTTTTTCATCAGCCTTCCTGAAGAAGACCGGCGATTTTTGCGCAATGATGTGACCGACCGGAAACTCATCGAGAAATGGGCCCGCAATCTCAATTTTAACCGGGTATTGCCCATCCTGGCGGAATACGACGGCAAGATCGTGGCCAATGCCACCCTGCATTTTCAAACCTTTGGCTGGGGGAGGCACGTGGCGGAAATCCGGGTCACCATCACCCCGGAGTTCCAGGGGCGCAAGTTGGGCTCGGTGCTCCTGCAAGAATTGGCCAATTTGGCGGCCCAACACCAGGTTAAAAAATTGCTGGCCCGGATCGTCACCAACCGGGAAGTGGTGATTCGAGCCTTTAAAAAGGCCGACTTCAACCAGGTAACCGTATTAAAAAATTATGTAAAAGATGTTTATTCCCAAAATTATGCAGATATTGCCATGTTGGTAAAGGAGTTGGCCGCCTGAGGGCTTTAAGGGTCTGGGCAAAGGAGGTTATATGCGAGGAGTGGTAATCGCCAGCGCGGCGCGGACCGCCTTGGGCAGCTTCGGGGGCGCCTTGAAGGAAATTCCGGCGGTGGAACTGGGCGGAGTGGTTATCCGGGAGGTTCTTAACCGGGCCAAGATGCGACAGGACAAAGTGGATATGGTAATCATGGGCAATGCCCTGCAAGCCGGAGAGGGAGGCAACCCGGCCCGGCAGGCGGCGGCCCGGGCGGACATTTCCCAATACACTCCGGGCATCACCGTGAACGTCTTGTGCGGCTCCGGCATGGAGGCGGTGATTGCCGCCACCCGGGCCATCCGGGCCGGAGACGGGGAAATTGTGGTGGCCGGAGGGATGGAGTCCATGAGCCAGGCGCCCTTCGTGCTGCCCCAGACCCGCTGGGGGGCGCGCATGGGCCATATGCAAATCCTGGATACCATGCTGCACGACGCGTTGCTGTGCTCGTTTGACGGCTCGCACATGGGGGTGACCGCGGAGAACGTGGCCGAAAAGTTTAAAATCAGACGGGAAGAGCAGGATGCCTGGGCCGCCCGGAGCCAGCAGCGGGCCGAGGCGGCCATCACCTCCGGCCGTTTTAAGGACGAGATTGTCCCGGTGGAGATTCCCCAAAAGAGAGGGGAGCCACTCATGTTCGATACCGATGAATTTCCCCGGTTCGGCACCACCGCGGAGGCGTTGGCCCGGCTGAAGCCGGTCTTCCAGAAAGACGGCACCATTACCGCGGGTAACTCCTCCGGGATCAATGACGGGGCCGCGGCTCTCCTGGTCATGGCGGAAGAAAAGGCCCTGAAGATGGGAATCCGGCCCCTGGGCAGGATTGTCGGCTACGACTGCCAGGGTTGTGAGCCGTCACTCATGGGCACCGGGCCGATTTACGCAGTACGCAATGCCATTGCCAAGGTGAGCGCCGAGCTGGGGAAAAAAATCGAACTGGTGGAGATCAACGAAGCCTTTGCCGCGCAAGTCCTGGCCTGCCTGAAGGAATTGCATCTGGACCCGGATATTGTCAATGTCAACGGCGGCGCCATCGCCCTGGGCCATCCCCTGGGGTGCAGCGGGGCCAGGATCCTGGTGACCCTCCTTTATGAGATGCAAAAGCGGGACGTCGAAGTGGGGATGGCCAGCCTGTGCGTGGGCGGCGGCATGGGATTCGCGATGATCATAGAGCGGGGCTGGTACTGCTGACCTTCTGGGGCAATGCCCTTAATTTTGTGGGCCTAAGTAAACTCACGGACTCGGGAGATGATTATGGGTAAGCTTACGGAACTGCTCACCAGGGAGTATCCCAAACCAGTAACCCTGGAAGACGGCACCCCGGTAATTTTGCGCCCCTTGCTGAAAGGGGATGAAGAAGCCCTGGTGAAATATTTTCAGACCTTGCCGCCGGAGGATCGTCTCTGCCTCAAGGAAGACGTGACGGATCCCAAGGTCATCGAGAACTGGATTTATGAGCTGAACTACGACGATGTCTTGCCGTTGATTGCTTTGCACAACGGCCAGATCGTAGGTGATGCCACCCTGCACTTCAGCCCCATCGGCTGGACCAGACACCTGGGGGATCTGCGCCTGACCACCTCCACCCAGTACCGGGTGCGCGGCCTGGGGACCATTTTGGTCCAGAACCTGATTGATATCGCCGCTCACTTAGACCTGGAGCAGCTCAGCGTGGAGATTCCCCCGGTCCTGGACAAGGCCTTTTACTTGTTTGAGAAGCTGGGGTTCAAGGAAGTGGCCCAACTGAAGGGTTTTGTGAGAGACCTGGAAGGCACAGAGTCCGACCTGGTGCTAATGGTCATGAATTTACACGAGAAGAAGACGAAAGCGGGTAAAAAAAGGGCGCCAGCGGCCTGAGCCCGCACCGGCGGGGCCGCGCCCCACGGGCGGACAACGGGGAAGAAGGGGGCCGGGAGTAACCCTGGCCGCGGATTTAACTACTCTCTTCTCCTTTGTCCGCTTCCTTTTTCCCGGCCTTTCCGGGGAAGAATTCCATCCAGGACGGGAAGGGGGTCAGGTTGTCCATGGCTTTCCGGGTCAGGGTGGAGAAATCCTGGCCCAGCTCCAGCCAGTCGCGAAACTGCTCGTCCATGGCGGTCTTGTACGCCAGGTAATTCTTGAGGGTTTGCTCCAGGTACTTGTCGAAGAACTCCCCCAAAGCCGTGGCCCCATGCCGAATGAGCAGATAGAGCAGGGATACGGGGAGGAGCAGGGTTTTCTTTTTGGCTTCCTCGAGGACGATCTGGGTCAGGATAAAGGCCGTGACGTCCTCCTTGGTTTCGGCGTCGATGACCTCGATCTCCAGGCCTTGCCGGATCATTTCCGCCACCTGGCTTAAGCTCACAAACGCGCTTTTTGCCGTGTCGTAGAGGCGCCGGTTGGCATATTTTTTGAGAAATACCTTGTCGCCCATGGGCATCTCCTTTGAACCTAAGTTTAAGAGCTATTTTTGCATAATGCAATATAAAAGATAATATAAGCATATTTATGTACTAAATATAATATAACATATTTATATTTAAAGAGATTAATTATTTTTCCCCCTTAATTAAAATATTTTACATTGCAAAAAAAATCTTGACAAACCCCTTCTCCCTGTTTATATTATAGAAAAATCAGGGCTCACGGAGCCCCCAAGGAGAGGCAATTATGATGACGGACGCCAAAAAAATGGCCAAACAGATGATCGACTTTTACAAAACCACCTTCGACAACTCTTTCAGCGCCATGATGATGCTCCAGGAGCAGATGGAGCGCATGTCCACCATGTTCTGGGGACAGATGACGAATCTCCCCGACGAGTCCAAAAAGGCCCTGTTGGAGTGGACCAAGAACTATAAAAAGGGTTGTGAAGAATTTAAGAAGATGATGGACGACAGCTTCAAAAAGCTGGAGACCTATTTCGCCGAAGGGGAAAAGCCCGAAAAGGCCAAAGCCGTTTAACGCCGCGACGGGAGGCAGGCTCCTTGCCTCCCGCCGTCGGGGTTGGAAATGGACTAAGGCGTCGTTTCCGGCGCCACAGCCTTGAATTTGTTGAGGACAAAACATGGTTGAGCCCAAAGATGCCGCTCGCAACCTGGGCGAGCTTGCCTCCCACGAACTCCAGGCAGTCATGGAGACCAATGCCCGGTTGTTTTCGGCCGCCATCGACCAGGCCAGGATGCTGCAGACTTACTGGGTCGGCCTTACCCGCTATATCCTGGACTTCATGTCTCCCTCCTTCTCCGCCCTGGAGCCCTTCAGCGCCGTGGAGAATCAAAGGCTCAAAGAGCGCCCCCCCTGGGAAAACCTTCGGGACTATCTGGCCCTCCTGGAGTTCAACCTGAGGCTGGGGGAAAAGGGCCTGGCCGGCGGGCTGAAGGCCATGAACGATTTTCATGCGCACCAGCTCCGCCAGGCCGCCAACGCCTGGCTCAACACCGTCCAGCACCGCCGAGGAGAAGACATTGCGGACTTCATGGCCAAACAGGCCAGGCTGATGGAGCTGGTGGTCTATGATTATCCCCAGGCCATCCGCAACATTGAGCCGGAGTACGGCTTTCACTTCGATGACGGACGCTATCGCCAGGTGGCCGAGACGGCGCGTTTTTACCTCTACCAGATATTGCCCCGGGAAAAGGGGGTAAGGGTGCGGAAAAACGGCAAACCCATTGTCATTGTGCCTCCATATGTTTTGGGGGCCAATATCCTGTCCTTCCTGCCCGATGAGGGCAAGAGCTACGCGCACTGCTTCGCCAACCAGGGCATTCCCACTTATATCCGCATCGTCAAGGACATCTATGCCAACCCCGCGGTTCAGGTGATGACGGGGGAGGATGACTGCCTGGACACCAAGTTGTTCCTGGAGGAGGTCAAGGCCCGGCACGGGCGACCGGTCACCCTGAGCGGTTACTGCCAGGGGGGGTTCACCGCGGTGGTGAATTACCTGTCCGGGGAGCTGGACGGGCTGGTGGACGCCCTCATCACCAGCGTCGCCCCCATGGACGGCACCCGGAGCAAAGGGCTCCAGGATTTCCTTAACCTGGTGCCGGACCGCTTCTATGAGGTCGTATTTGCCATTAAGACTCTCCCCAACGGCAACCGGGTGGTGAACGGGAAGCTCTTGAGCTGGGTCTTCAAACTTAAGAGCCTGGAGAAGGACAACCCCCTCACCGCCTTTTTCCGGGATCTTAAGCTGTTCGAACGGGACCTGAAAATCAACAAGACCGCGGCGGCCATCAACTACTGGCTGCTTTACGACCAGACCGATTTGCCCTTTGAGGTCTGCAAGATGAGCTACGACTCCTATACCATCCCGGTGACCCAGGACGGGACGCTCCCCGTCACCCTGTTCGGCCGCACCTTGAACTTCAAGCGCATCAAGGAAAAAGGGATCAAGTGGCTCATCTGCATCGCCGAAAAGGATGACCTGGTGGAAAAGGAGTCCACCCTGGCCCCCCTGGACTGGGTGGACGCGGAGGTGACCGTATTCCCCAAGGGGCACGTGGCCATCGCCACGTCCTGGTCCCTGCCCACCACCGAGTGTTCCCTGGACCGGTGCTTTCTGGACTATCGCGGTCCGGTGCGCTACCAGCTGGACCTGGAGGCGGAAGGGGATGCAGCCAGAAAAACCCCTCCCCGAAAGACTTCTAAGGATGGGACTTCGGCTCCCGGCGGGGCTGACGCTTCCAAAGGGAAGAGAACTTCATGAACCGACACTTTTTGGAGTTCTGGGGAAAAGCTCTTCTTCAGGCCGCCAAGAGCCAGCAGCATCTGGAAGACCTGGCCAATTGGACCCAGCGGGGCTTCATCGGTTTTCAGGACTACACCAAACTTTTCAAAGCCGCATACGGTCTGGAAGATGTGAAGGAAGACAGCCCCGATTTTTTCAATCTGTGGCGAAAAGCTGAAAAGGACTTTCGGGAGTCTTTCAGGGAATATTTGAATCTTCTGGGGATGGTGCTCCGGGAGGAATACGACTCCCTGGCTCGGAAGTGCGAAGAGCTAAAGGAAAAGGTGGCCGAGCAGGAAGAGACCCTTAAGCACCTGCGGACGCTACTGGACGAAAAAGGGCTGGGAATGGAGGCGACCACGGTGGAATTCCAGAACCTGGTCAAAAAACAGGGGGAACAGTTTCAAAAGTTCATCAAGGGCCTGGGGGAATCCCTGAAACCCGAGAAGCCCGGAGATTAAACAACTGGCCGCGAAGGCGAATACAGACGCAAGTTCCTAAAAAGGGGTACATCATCATGCTGGAGATCAAGGATGCGGTGGCGGTAATCACCGGGGGCGCCGGAGGCATCGGCGAAGAGCTGGCGAAATACTGGGTAAGGCAAGGCGGCAAGGTGGTTTTGGGAGACATCAGCGCCGAGGGCTTGAGCCGGGTGGAGGGCGAGATCAAGGCCATAGGCGGGGCCGTGGCCACCATGGTCTGCGACACCACCACAGAGGAAGACTGCGGCCGGTTGGCGGACCTGGCCATGGAGAAATTCGGCGGCATTAACCTGGTGGCCCCGGCCGCGGGCATCATTCGGGACGGCCTGATGGTGGCCCCGGACCGGGAAACCGGCAAGGTGATTAAAAAGATGGCCTTGCAGCAGTTCCAGGATGTGATCCACATAAACCTGACCGGGGTTTTTCTGACGGTCCGGGAATGCGCCGAGCGCATGATCAACCACGGCTGCCGGGGTCTGATCTGCCTGTTTTCCTCCACCGGGTCCCTGGGCACCGCGGGCCAGATTAATTACTCATCCACTAAGGCGGCCATGTCGGTGATGCCCAAGGTGATCACAGCCGAATTTTTCCGCCGCGGCCTAGCCGATAAGATCCGCTGCGTGGCCATTGCCCCGGGTTATGTAGCCACTCCCATGGTGAAAGGCATGGACCAGAAGGCCCTGGGAAAGATCCTGGGTGAGGTGCCCATCGGCCGTCTGGTGGAGCCCTCGGAAGTGGCCTCCCTCATCGGCGAACTATACCGCAACGAGGCCCTTGCCGGAGAAACCTTCTTCATTCACGGGGGACTGCGTCTGGGTTCCAGGGGATAAAGAACTTCTCCTTTCCGGCCAAAACTGCCATGCAGGCGCGGCCGGAATTGAAAACTTCACCTTTCACGACCTGCGGCACACTTTCACCACTAACATGCGCAAGGCGGGATTTCACGACTCCGTCACCCTGGCAATGACCGGCCACAAGGCCACGGTAATATTATCACCCGTTATAAACCATGTCAGCCAAGAGGAAAAAAGGGCCGCTGTGAGGGGGGGTCAGGTTTGATGATATTCACCAAACCCAACCTGGAACCCCAGAGGCAGGAGGCAAAGAATTGACTAACCCCTTGAAATCATTGGTGCCTGGGGCCGGACTCGAACCGGCACGGGGCGAACCCCGAGGGATTTTAAGTGCAGCCCGCCAGACTCATGCAGTGTTTATACCAATTTAGGCCAATTTTTACCTTTCTATGCGATTCCAATACCTTAGCCGGTATGCCGCTAAGAATAAAACAAATCAATTCAACCCTGGATTAAACAGGAAAAATTCACCTAATATTCACCAAAATATTCACCCCCGGCCAGGGTCTTCCCGGAGCGATTGCCGGGTTGCCCTGGCCGTTTTTTCTTGCATGGTAGGAATAGTTTGGTAGTCTTTTAGTAGACTTCTATTTGATTAATCTAATTCTTTCAAGGGGGTGGGGTCTACCAGCACACTTCTCTTGTCCTTCTTTTATGGTATGGCTACCCCCTGCCAGTCCTCAACAGATTAATGGTATAAGAATGATATAATATAGGAAACCAGAACTGCCTAAGCATGTAGCCAACGAAGCGGCGGCCCGAAGCGGAAAATTACTGACCCCCAAGGTTGCACCGGAAAAGTGCGAAAGTGGAAAGCTTGCCTCCATAGAGAAAGAGGTATCCATATGAAGAAATTAAAGTTGCTAATGATAGTATTGGTTTTTCTGATGTTATCTAATTTGCTGGCATGGGGACAAGAAATGTTCTCGTCCCAAGCTAAGACACGTAAGGAGGTGGTTAACCGAGAGGTAAGCGAAAACAACCTTGCCAAAGATTATTTTGTTAAAGGGTTGGCGCTACTTAAAGAAAGGAAGTCAAAGGAGGCAATCCACGCATTTCAACAGGCAATTATCCTAAACCCAGATTTTGCTGAGGCTAATTTGTGGTTAGGGAGGACATACATGGTTTCCCGGCGGCCACAAGAAGCCATAGAACCAATAAAAAAAGCGATAAAACTCAAACCTAACTTTGCCGAAGCATATACTGTATTAGGCAGGGCATATTACTTTATCGGATTAAATCATTTTTCTCCTACCCCGCCACACATAGAAAAGGCAAAACCGTACTATAATCAAGCGATAGATGCGTATAAAAAAGCTATTGCTATTGACCACAATGATGCTTTTGCCTTTGAGGGGCTTGGAACGGTATATTTTGCAATAGGGCTTGTACAGGAAGCTATTGAAGCCCTGACAAGGTCTATTGAGATTGCGCCTAATAATTCAGAAGCATACTTCGAATTAGGCAGTGTTTATTTATACCTTAATCGAACGCAAGAGGCTATAACAGCATATAAACAGTGTGTCAGATTAAATCCCGATAAGAAAACAGCGGTTTTGCTGTTAGGGGGGTTATATAAAGAACAAATGCGTTGGGACGAAGCCATAGAAGCTTACAAAAAAGCAATCCGGCTCGACCCTACAACAGTTGGAGCCTATTTGGGCCTTGGCGATATATATATAATCCTTGGTTCCTATAAAAAAGCTATAGATTCATTTAAGGAGGTTATTAAGCTTATTCCTAATAATGCGCACGCTCACTACGCCCTTGGTGTAGCTTATTTAGGGGTAGGAGACAGAGCCTCAGCATTAAAAGAATATACGATTCTTCAAGACTTAGACCTCAAATTAGCAAACGAGCTAATGTCCCGGTTATATAAATGAACTTTAACTTATTCTATTGATTCTTTTGTCTTTTTAGAGGCAGGATTTAACTTACAGACCAATCGGCCAGCCGCCGTGGGCGGTTATGGCGGCGTCAATGGCGTTCATAAGGTGGATGGTTTCGGTTAGGGCCTTCACGATTTTCTGGTAGTGGTGAAGGTCGTCAAAGGATAGTTGGCGGCCCTTGCGGTCTTTCAGCCATTTGTGCAAGACCTGGTAGCCGCCCACCTGGAAAGCCCAGGCGTCCGGGGGCACACCGTCAAAGTATTGGTCTGCATTGATGTAAACCCGCCCGTGCTTTTCATCATAGTGAACCTTATCCACCACCTGGGAACCGGCCACGGGGAACCGGGTTATGAGCTTGTCCAGGGCCGGGGATTCCAGGAGATGCAGGGCCGTCAATTCGGCCCCCAGGCCCACCAGGGCGGCAAAGAGGCTCTTGTTGCCGGTCAAGGGGAGGCGGGGGAAATCCACCTTGAGAAATTCGGCGTAGCGTTGCCGGTAGGCGGGGGAGTGGAACACGGCGTAGGCGTAAGCAAACACGTCTTCCGGGCCGTAAGTGGCGGCCAAGTCCCCCCGGCCCTCTGGGATGAAGGCCAGCCCCAGCCGCCCGGAAAAGTCCTCAATGAATTTGGGGTTGAGGTTTGCGACCCTTCCTCCCTGTTCAAATATTCCTTGCGGAGATAGGTAAACCGGAAACAGGAAATTGATGTCAAAAGCGGCCAAGGACTTATGGCCCATGATATTTGCCGTTGCTAAGGCAGCCCATTTATCACGGGTTTGCCGGGTAGTGATTAATGCGAGGTTTCTGCTTGCCAGCAAATGGCGCATTACCTCTGGCCGGGGCATACAGATAAAGCCCCGTGAGTGGCCGGTGTAGTAGGTAAAGCGCACATCAAAAGGCCGGTAAAGAATGGGCACAACCCGTTTCCGGTCAGGCCCGCTTTTTTTCACATCATCTTGGGCCAGCTTAACCTTCCAATCCCGTACATCATGCCCCAGGTGATATTTCTCACGGGCCTTTTCTTCCGGCAAGCTGGCGAAGTCCTTGACCCTTTCCCATATCGCTTCCTCAGACCAGCCGATAGTGAGGCTGTCCCTGGCAGTAACTATTCCCACAGAATTGACCGGAAAGATTTCATTGACCGGCCAGCCCCGGTCATATTCGTCCCGCAAGTCAAGAGCCTGGGGCACAAACAGATAAAAAGGGGGGCCGGGTTGAAGCTCCTGCCAGGGGGTGTCGGCTAACCCCATTTCGGCCAGGGTCTTATACTTCCCTTCCCGCAGCCCCCAGAGGTCAGCATAGAGGACACGGGCGGGGCCGGGGTTGCCGGGGGTCTTGGCGAATATCCCGATAGCCACACCCTGCTGAATGTCAAAGACGTTTTCGTCTTTGGAACCATCCGGGCAGACCTCCTTTTTCTTGGCGTTGCCGTGGAGGTTCAGGAGGTAGATTTCATCAAAGGTCTGCATAAGCTGTTGACGCATACCCCGGAAAGTGGGGTTGTCCAGGTAGCCGTGGTTCGTTATCATAGCCAGGACGCCCCGGCCCGTTTGGGCTACCCGCCATTGGCCCCACCTCAAGAATTTCACATAGTCATCGTGTAGCCACTTAAGAACCCTTTCCCCCAAGGGCTGGCCGTCCACCTGCTTATAGTCTTCAAGGAGGCCCCCAATCCAGGTTCTTACCGTCCGGGTCTTGCCGGTAGGGTCAATCTCTTGACGCACACTGGCATTAGCGGAGTGCCCGGCGTAGGGGGGATTGCCCAGGACAACCTCAATGGGGTCTTCCTTTTTGACGTGGGCGGCGGCGTTGCTTTCCTCAGTGATGTACCCGATAGGGCCTAACAGAGCCTCGGCCTTTTTGGTAGCTTCTTCCAAGGTGTTGGTAAGGTAAACCCCCAGGCGTTTCCCCGTGGGGAAGTCATAGCCCCTCTCTTTCAGGAGCAGCCCCAGCTTGAGGTGGGCCACGGCGTAAGGGGCCATGAGCAATTCAAAGCCGAATATCCGGGGCAGGAGGTGGTCATTGACATAGGCTTTCCAGCCCCCGGCCTGTCCTTGGGCCGTCAAGGTGTCGTAAATCAGGGCCATGACGCTATGAAGAAACGTGCCCGTGCCGCAGGCGGGGTCAAGAATCAGGGTGTGAGCATCGGCCAGCCCCCACGGGCGGCCAAAGCGTTCCTTGAGAAGATGGTCAATGGCCCGCACAATGTAGGACACCACGGGTTCGGGGGTGTAATAGACCCCACGGGATTTGCGTCTCTCCGGGTCATAGGCGGCCAGGAAGGTTTCATAGAAATGGACTACCGGGTCTTTTTCCAGGGAACCCTTGCCGAAGTCCTCAAGCACAGCCCCCATGTCGGCGGCGTTCAAGAGGGCTACCATGTCGTCAACCGCCCAGGCCACGGCGTCGGGCACGTCCAGCCCGGCCAGGTGGTGAAACAGCTTGCGCAGCAGGGGGTTGGTTTCGGGCAGGAGGGCGGCGGCGGTATCCCGCTTGAGATTGACCCCCGTGCCTACCGTCACCTTGGCGGCAAAGAGGCCATAGGTTAGGGTCTGGGCATACATGTCGGCAAACTCCGGGGCCGTGAGGTGGGGTAAGAGCGTCCGTTCAAAGGCGGTCTGCCAGCCCTTAAGCGTGCCGGTGTCGGGTTCACTTTCCAGGGTCAGGAGGGCGGCCCCCCGGATGATATGGGCCAGCCCCGCCATTCTCAGGGCTAAGTCCCTGGCCGTGCCGATGGTGGGGGTTTGCAGGGCCAGGAATTGCGCCAGGAGTTGCCCCACGGCGGCCACGTCCTCTTTCCCGGCTTTAACCTTGCCGTCCGGCCCCGCCCGGCCCAAGGCGGCTTTGGCCCGGCGCTCCCCGTTCACATACCATCTGAACTCAAGGTAGTCGGTAAGGATGAAGTTGGGCAGGCCCTTGAGGTAACGCCGGATTTGCTCCCCCTTTTCCTCTGCGTCCAGGTTCTTGCCGATGTCCTTGGTTTCGAGATACCCCACGGGCACGGCCCCCCGTGACACCCTCATGTCGGGCTTGCCGCAGGTGGTCACGTCTTCCCGTGGTTCATTAGTGGCCCGGATGGTGGGGTCAACTGATTCCAGGAGGGTCTTGAGGGCGGGCCGGTGCGTGTGCTCCGTGGCGTCCTTGGCGGCTAACGCCGTCTGTAAAGCCTGAACGTAATCTTTGAAGGGGTCGGGCATGGGCGGGGGTTCCTTGTCCTCCCCTTATAGCACAAAACCAATAGATTTTGGATTCCCGGATTTGGGAGATACTTGAGAATCCATAAGCCCTCTGAAAGCGGGGCCTACTGCTTCTTTTCCCAAAGCTTTTCCCACCAAGTTTTAGCCTTTTCTTCCTCAAGTGCCCTTTCTAATGCCTTAACTTTTATTCCAAGCTCAAAGTTTTCTTCCCAAAGTTTATGGTCTTGTTCGGCTTTGAGTTTTCCCATTTTATCATCAAGACCCTTTATCCTCTCAAAGCTTTTTATTGCTTTGTCAGCCAATGCAACGATGTCGTCTGCGACGTTCTTAACATTGCTTCTTCCACAAATTCCTACTCCATGACCAATCATGCTCTTTCGGGTTAATATATCAGCAATCCGCACACAACTATAAACTGTTTGCAAGTTGCTTACTGGTTCCCCCCTTGGGCCAATAGGTTTCGGGTCAAGTGTAACGATATTTAGTTCTATCCTGGGTTCGTCTTCCTTATTAGTCAACCTAAGAGTTTTAGATTTCGATATGCCCTGTCTTATGTGGTAAATTAATTGATTTCCCACACTATCATCCGCTTGTGCCTCTATAAAAACAGGTGTTCTACTGTCAGCATAGATGTTTTGTGTAATGAAAATTATTATTAAGAATATCCCTAACCCTAAATTGAGTGGATAATTCTTCATGGGCCTTTACCTCTTGCTTCTTGTGATTCCCGTTTCGGGCCGGGGTGCCAAGCCCCTTGGGAACATTATATCAAAGGGCGGGGCGGCACTAAGCACGTTTTCTATTGCGTGTCAAGCAAAACTTTCACTCTCCCTCCGGTGTTTTCTTGGAAGGATTGATGCGCTCTTCAAGCGCCTTAATTCGCGCCTTACTCGGTTCATAAGCCTTTCCGATTTCCTCCAATATTCTTTCCACCTCGTTTAAATAGCCCTCAGGCACGGCCTGGGCCAGCTTTCGGAAAAACTCAACGCCTTCCTCAGCCTCCCAAACATCACGATAATCCTCCAATCCTTTCCGGTGTCGGGAGGCTTTGGCGGTTTCCGCCAAGAGCTTATCCATTTCATCCAAACTCCCCCCGGTCAAGACCTGGGCCAGCTTTCGGAATAGCTCAAGGCTGGGGGTGCGCTCCCCGGAAAATATCCGGGAGAGGTTGCTTGTGCTGGCCCCCGCAGTCACGCCCATCTTCCGAAGTTGGCGCACCAGGGCAGACAGGACAATTCGTTTATTTTTATAAACATACATGACAGAACCTCCTGCTATCAATATAGCCCGCTAATTTGCCGCTGTCAATAATATTTTGCGGCAAATTGTTGACAAGTAGGCAATTCTGGGTTATAATGAAGGTAAAGGCCACAAGTGGCCGAATTATCCCCACCCGAAGGAGGAAAAATATGGGGATGAAGTATGGCGCGGATGGAGCGGATGAACGGCTGGTTAACGTAAGGGAGGCGGCGGCCCGCCTGGGGCTTGCGGTCAGCACCATCTATTGTCTAGTGAGTGCCCGGCGGATTCGGTTCGTCAAGATTGGGAGGCGGACCCTTTTCCGCCCTCAAGACCTGGACAAGCTCATTGAGGCCGGGGTAGTCGAACCGAGGGCGGCGGCGTAGGGGGTTCGGCTGATGTCTTGTGGAACTAAAGGCGGTGAAATTCATTTTTACCCGCCGTTGCAGGCCATAAGGCGTAAATGTCTGGACTGCTGCTGCGGTAGCCCGAAAGCCGCGGGTCTGTGTTCTGTCCAGGACTGCGCCCTTTACCCTTACCGCTTCGGCCACAACCCCAAGAGGAAGGGCGTGGGCGGCCCCAAGAAGCGAAAAAACCCTAACTCAGCTTCGGATTTTTCGACAAACTCCCTGAACTAAGGGGAGAGGTTAGGGTATGAGGCGAATCCCCGCCAAATTCAGGGCCGGGGCGTATTCGTCTTCCCCTCTCCACTCTCTGGCGTGGTGGGGCCAAAATCCCCGTCTAAAACCGGGTAGCAAATTGGAGGAGGCGAGATTTTTGAAAACGAAAGGTAATGGCAGGGGTAGGGCGCGAACCGGGGCCGGGGGCGCTGCTGTCATAGATATAGTTAAGGATAGCGTGAGGGAGGCCGCCGGTATCCGGTTGCGGCCCCGCATATGCCCGGAGTGCGGCAGGCGGTATCGCAATTTCTGCGTGGCTTGCTTTCGGAAGGGGAAGCTGACCCCGGCGCAACTGCTGGCAGAGCTTCGGGAGATATGGAAACGGCAGGCGGGAGGTGCATGAGCACCGGCACACCAGAGGCGGGCAGCAGCGCCAACCGGGTTGAGCCGGTGAAACTTCATCCCAGGTATTTTGCCAAGACGCCGCCGCCCGGCCCCCGGAAGGCTAAAGGCCCAGCCAACAGGAAGTTCCCGGCTAACTATTTCTATCACAAGGGCTGGTTTCCCCTGGCGGCGGCGCTGCTCACAAGCGAAAAGTTTGCGGAGCTATCGGCCTCCCACAAGGCGCAATTCTTTTTGTATGCTAGCGAGTGGAACCGCAGACAAGCGAAAGGCTACCTGATGCCCGATGAAAGAATGGCGGCGGCCCTGGACGTGGATAAGAAAACCATCCGGCGGGGGCGGAAGCTGTTGAAGGCGGCGGGGCTGGTGGATTATGAGCCGGGGTGCGAGAAGGTCAAGAGGTTTGCTACACTGATTACCCATGTGAACCTTCCACGAGAGCAGCCCTTCGTGAAGATATACCGGGAGGAGCTAATCGGGCTGCTGACCATCCCGCAAGTAAAACATAGGCATATTGTGGCGTTCTGCTCCCTCTGTCTCCTTAGATACATTGGGAAGCAGGGCTTAATCACCGGCTGTCTATCTATCGATAAAGGCGAATTAGTAGCCCTTTCGGGAGAACCAGAGGCCCCGGCCTTAGTGGTGGAGCTTGAACAAATCCTTGAACATCTATACGTGTTTAGGGTGAAGAAGCGATACGGGAAGCTGCTTGTCGCCGCCTGGGGCTGCTTAAGTGGGGGAGATAGCTAAGTAGCGAGATGCAAGCATGGCAAGCGAGCGCCGGGAGGGATATGGTGGACAAAAAAGATATATTGACGGGGGGTGGGGTGGACAAAAACGGGCAGTCTTCTAGAGAAAATGTCCCCTTATATATAGAGACCACTTTAAGAATTATCGGTGGCATGGGGGTGTGCAATTACTCCGCTTGCAAGTTGCTCCCCAGCCGACACAAATCGGCAAGGGGTGCGCCACGACTACAGATTTTGGCCTGAGTAGTTTCGCCTTTGACAAGCCGTGTAGTAGAAACAGGCCATTTTAGGGAGGGTTTTTCTAGGCCGCCCCCGCCGGTAAGTGATACGAGGTCACAAATGGGCGTGACGGCTCGAGACTGCCTAAGTGTCCGATATTTGAAAATTATTCGGCAAGTTCTGTACCTCCTGGGGGTCGGCCCGGCTGATAGCTGATGGGCGTCACCCCCCTACCCCCCAGGCCCCGCCTTGCTTTTAGGGCGGGCATACTTCCTGGGAAAGCCCCGCCCCGGCGCGATATGTCAATAAATTGACAGGCGGTAGGGCGGAAAAACAAAGCACACCCTTTGACAAGGGGGCAAGTAGTGGCCCGACACAAGCAGGCAGTTATTATCCTGTGAGCGTAACGCTTCAATCACTATTGACATATTGGCAATTAATTGGCCTGTAGTCAAGTAGTGGTGGCAAGGTATTAACAGTTATGGGCGGGGCTGGACTTTGACTATGCGCGTGATATGTTATAATGACTCCTGGATATTATTTTAGTTGAAGGAGGGTGCTCATGATGACAACAAGAAACCGCCTGGAATTGATTAATAAGAGACTGGTGCGGAGAGGTTTTACAGGAAGTCTCCACGCAGAAAGACCAGCCGGTAATGGTATAATTATTACTATACACCCCCGTTGATGCTGCGGGGTGCTTGCGGAAGGCTCTCTGACCTCGTGGGAGGCCCCAGGAGAGCCGATTAAGGGAAGGCAGGGGACATAACCCCTAAAACAATAGGAGGGAGTGGATATGGGCCTTTGGATTAAATGCCACAAATGCAAGTGGCGCAACGGCGAGAAAGCCTTGGTGAAGGCCAAGGCCAGGAACAAAAACAATGGGGATACCTGTCTCAACTGCGGCGAATCTCTAAACCACCCCATACGGGGGCGGCGTTACGGCATTGAGTATTATGCCGAAAACGGAAAGCTAAAACGGGAGAGCAACCGGAAGTGGAAAAAGGTAGACGCTCAATACCGCTTAAGTGCGGTAGAACAGGCTAAACGGGAGGGCGGGGATATTCCCCAAAGGCCGGATAGTAAGACTACTTTCCGGGACTTAGCCCAATGGTATCTCAGCCTGGACGTGGTGAAGGAAAAGCAAAGCTATAACCGGGACGTGCGGAGTGTCGGCAAGCTCAATGAGTTCTTTGGCGACTACCGGCTGCGGGAGATACTACCCGAAATGGCGGAAAGATATATCCGGGAACGGCTCAAGCAGGAATCCTACCGGAAGCAGCCCACCAAACCGGCCACAGTTGTAAGGGAACTGGCGTGCATGAGCAGTATCTTCACCCAGGCAATCAAGAACGGGAAGGCCGAAAAGCACCCGGTGCGGGGCGTTAAGCGGCCCGCAGAGAAAAACAAGCGGGGACGGGTGTTATCAATAGAGGAATACTCCCGCCTAATAGCCGAATGTCCCGACTACCTCAAACCTGTCGTGAAGCTGGCCCACTATACCGGCATGAGGGAAGGGGAAATCATCTATTTGAAGTGGGGCCGGGTGAATTTGCGAAAAGGCATTATTCAACTGCTGGACGGATGCCACACTAAAGATGGTGGAACCAAGACCGGCGAAGGGCGCAATGTTCCCCTACCCCCGGAAATGATAGCTATTTTAAAGGCCATGCCCCACGGCCTACCGGATATGCCGGTGTTCACTCGAAAGGGCAAGGCTATTACCGCTTCCACAATCAGGGTAGGTATGGAAATCGCATGTCGGCGGGCGGGGATTGAGGGTTTCACCTTCCACGATTTGAGGCACACGGCCAAGACTAATATGCTTAGGGCCGGGATTGCCAAGGAATACCGGGACTTGATTACGGGCCACAAGTTGCCGGGAATGGACTATATCTATCTAAACCCCTCTGAGGATGACCTTCACCAAGCCATGAACCGCTATGCCGATTGGCTGGCAAATATGTTTGCGGAAGCGGCCCCAGAAAAACTCAATATTCACCAAAATATTCACCAAAGGCCGTTTTAGGCCGATAAAGGGGCCGGTGGGAGCATGGGCTTTATAGCTAAGTACTTGAATTTCTTAAGTGCCTGGGGCCGGACTCGAACCGGCACGGGGCGAACCCCGAGGGATTTTAAGTCCCTTGCGTCTACCCGTTCCGCCACCCAGGCTTGGGGACTAATTTATTACAACCACGGGGAATATTCAAGAACAACGGGAATTTTCCTTGGGAGGGGGGGCAGTTAAGGAGAGGGGGAAAGGTTAAGAGGTTATGAGGGGAAAAGGGAAAGCCAAAATTAACCTTTTTCGCCCGCTGAACCTAAAACCAGCCAATAATCTGGATCAAATATCTTCCCCTATTCCCTATTCCCTACTCCCTACTCCCTATTCCCTGTCACCTTTTCCCCTTTTAGCCTTTTCTCTTTCATCCATTTTTTTCTATAATCATCGCAGGCATGAAGACAGTCAGACCCCTCCAGGTATTCGCCGGCTTACTCCTGGTCTTCCAGCTCATGGGGCCCCCTTTCCCGGCTCACTCCCAGGAAACGCTGGAATATCAAGGCATCAAGTTCCGCCTGATTCCCGGCGGCCCTTATGTCATCGGCTCCCCGCCCCAGGAGCCGGGCCGGTACGTGGATGAACCCCAGCCTCAACGGGTCGTGCTGGAGCCGTTTTATATCGCGGCCACCGAAATCACCAACGCCCAGTATGCCCGATTTCTCAAGGCCACCGGCCACCCCCCGCCCTTGTATTGGGAAGACAAAAACTTAAACGGCCCCACCCAACCGGTGGTGGGGGTGACCTGGCACGACGCCACGGCCTTTGCCCGATGGCTCACCCAGGTTACGGGCAGGCCCCACCGGCTGCCCACCGAGGCCCAATGGGAGGCCGCGGCCCGGGGCGGCCTGAGCGGCCGGTCCTATCCCTGGGGCGATGAGCCTCCCGACGTCGGCGGGGTGATGCGGGCCAATTACCGGGCCGGGGGCCGGAGCCTCACCATGCCGGTGGGCTCTTATCCCCCCAACGGTTTCGGCCTCTACGACATGGCCGGCAACGCCGCGGAATGGTGTCTCGACCCTTACACTCCCCAAAGATCCCGGGGTCCGTTCAAACCGGGGGCGGCGCGCCTCCTCAAGGGCGGCTCCTGGTTCTCCCTGGCCCGGGACCTGCGCGCCGCGGCCCGCCAGTCGGCCCCGCCGGAATACACCGACGGCTATATCGGCTTCCGGGTGGTGCGCCTGGTGGCGCGGCCGGATTAATGTCCTCACCCCAAGACGCCAAAATAGTAAGGGCACGGCCCAGGCCGTGCTTTTTCATTTTAAATCTTGACGAACTTTGCGCCTTGGCGTTTTGGCGTGAGGGTATCGCGAGAATACATATCTTGACTCGACCATGTATAGATGGTAATATGGATATAGAGAATTATTTCAGGCATGTTCAAAAGCAACCTGTTGAATTAAGGAGCAAGTATGGCCGAGTTAGATGTGGAAAAATTGTCCATGGATGTAGCGGCGCAGGAGATGCTGAAAAAAGCCCAGGCCGAGGGGGTTGAAACCATTTTCGACCGGGCCAAGACCATGAAGCCTTGCCCCATCGGGGAGGAAGGCGCCTGCTGCCGCATCTGCGCCCAGGGTCCTTGCCGGGTGCCCAAGCCTAAAAAGAAGGCGGGGGAAGAGGAAGCTGCGGAAAAGAAGCAGCGCATGGGCCTGTGCGGCGCCACCGCGGAGACCATCGTGGCCCGGAACTTCGCCCGCATGGTGGCCGCGGGCACCGCGTCCCACAACGATCACTCCCGGGGAGTGGCCAAACTGTTCATCGAAGTGGCCCATGACCGGGCCCAAGGCTACAAGATCAAGGACGTGGCCAAGCTGCGCCGGGTGGCCCGCGATTGGGACGTGCCTTTGACCGAGGGTGAAGGCGAAGACGCCAAACCACGTTCACCCGAAGCCATTGCCCAGGAATTGGGCCCCAAAATCCTGGCGGAATTCGGCCAGCAATCCGGCGAAATCAACTACGTGCGCCGGGCCCCCAAGAAGCGCCAGGAGATCTGGCGCAAACACGGGGTAGTGCCCCGGGGCCTGGACATCGAAGTGGTGGAACTTATGCACCGCACCCACATGGGGGTGGACCAGGACTACCACAACCTCATCAAGCAGTCCACCCGCTGCGCCCTGGCCGACGGCTGGGGCGGGTCCATGATCTCCACCGACCTCCAGGACATCATGTTCGGCTGCCCGGTGCCCATTGCCGGGGAGATCAACCTGGGGGTGCTCAAAGAAGACCACGTCAACGTGGTGATGCACGGCCATGAGCCCCTGCTGCCGGAGATGCTCTACGTGGCCTCCCAGGACCCGGAGCTGATCCAATACGCCCAGAACAAGGGCGCCAAGGGCATCCAACTGGCCGGCATGTGCTGCTCCGCCAACGAGGTCTTGATGCGCCATGGGGTGCCGGTGGCCGGCAACTACCTGCACCAGGAACTGGCGGTGATCACCGGCGCGGTGGACGCCCTGGTGGTGGACGTGCAGTGCGAAATGCAGGCCCTGGAAAACGTGGCCGCCTGCTACCACACCAAGATCATCACCACCGATGACCGGGCCAGGATGCCCAAGGCCCTGCACATCCCCTTCGACGAGCACCACGCCCTGGATGTGGCCAAGAACATCATCCGCACGGCCATTGACAACTTTCCCAACCGCCGGGCCCCGGTGATGATCCCCCAGGTCTCCAGCCCCACCATCGTGGGCTTCAGCTACGAGACCATCCAGTACCTGCTGGGCGGCTCCATCCGGGGTTCGTATTACACCCTGAACGACAACGTCATCGGCGGCCGCATCCGGGGGGTGGCCGGCGTGGTGGGCTGCAACAACTGCCGCACCACCCAGGATAGCTCCCACATGACCCTCATCAAGGAGCTGCTGAAAAACGACGTCATCGTGCTGAGCACGGGCTGCGCCGCCATGGCCGCGGGCAAATACGGGCTGATGACTCCGGAAGCGGCCTCCAAGTACTGCGGCCCCGGGCTGGCGGAAGTCTGCGAAACCGTGGGCATCCCGCCGGTCCTGCACATGGGGGCCTGCGTGGACAACTCCCGCATCCTCATGGCCGCCACCGCCTGCGTCAAGGCCGGCGGCCTGGGCACCGACATCTCCGACCTCCCCGCCGCGGGCGCCGCGCCGGAATGGATGAGCGAGAAGGCCATTGCCATCGGCCAGTACTTCGTGGCCTCCGGGGTGTACACCCTGTTCGGCGTGACCTATCCCACCACCGGTTCCGAGATCCTGACGGACTACCTGTTCAAGGGCATCGAAGAGGAATACGGCGGCAAGTGGGACTTCGTGGCCGATCCCGAAGAGATGGCCCGGCGGATGATCGCCCACATCGACCTGAAGCGCAAAGCCTTGGGCATCGACAAGGCCCGGGAGCGGGTGCTCTTCGACATGGAGATGCGCCGCCAACTGGAAGCCGCCGCTGAAGAGCATCATTAATGTAGCCGCAGGCTTCAGCCTGCGTTGATTTGGGGGGAAGGGGCAGGGGCAAAAGCCCCTGCCCCTTCCCCCCAAACCCCCATCCCCAACCCCTTAAGTTAAAACTGATAGCGGGTTGGCCCGAAGTCATGACTCCGGCCAACCCGCTTATTTTATGGCAGCACCGGCTTTCCAGCCTGTGCCTAATATAATTATATTGCCCCTTATTCAGTTTCTTTCCGGACTTTCCTGCCGCGGAAGGTCCTCCCCCAGGAGGGCCAGGCCACCGGCAACAGGGGTAGTTCCCTCACCGTGCGGAGCCAGAGGTACAAGGCCACCCAGATGAACACCGCGTTGGAGAGCCAGGGCGCCAGGGAGGGGTTAATCCGGGCGTTAACCGCCAGCCTCCAGGACGCGGTAAAGACCACGTAGTAAACCAGAAAGATCACCAGACCCAGGATCAGGCCCCAGGTGCGGCCGTGATGGCGGGGGCTCAAGCCCAAAGGCATGGCCATGATACATAAAAGCAGCGCCCCCAGGGGCATGGAAAAGCGCTGGTTCAATTCCACGATGGCCCGGTTATAGTTTTCCGAGCCGGCCTTCTCCTTGGTGAGGGCGGCGCGCAGCTCCGCCAGCGACATCTCCGTCTCAGACTTGCTGCCGCTCTTGAGAAACCCGAAAAGCTGGAGGGGCACCTGATAGGATTTAAATTCCACTGTCTGGAGGCGCCCGGCTTCTTTCCCCCACCGGATCACCTGGCCTTCAAAGAGCTGCATGTTCATGGTTTCCTGGGCCGGCTGGTAGCTGAGCAGTCCCCGCCGGGCATAAATGGTGTGAGGATTTTCCGGGTCCCGGTAGTCATAGACGAAAACGCCTTCCATCTGGCCGCCAGAGGAGGCCACCCGGTTCACAAAGAGCATCATTCCCTGAAAATCGGTGTTAAAGACCTGCTCCTTGATTCCCAAGTCGGCCCGGCGCTTTACCACATCCTTGAGCAATTCCCGGGTGGCCTGCTGTCCCCAAGGGCTGCCGTAAAGGGTAAGCCCCAAAGCCAGCAGGGCGATGGCCAGGGCAAAACCCAGGATGGGAGGAAAGAGCTGGGCAAAACTCAGGCCCGCGGTCTTCATGGCGATGATTTCATGGTCTTCGGTGAGGCGGGTCATGGCCAGCAAAACCCCCACGGTGGCGGCCATGGGCAGGGTGAATACCATGAGGTAAGGCAGCAGGAAGACGCAGGACTTGAGAACTTCTATAAGCCCCACTCCCTTCACCACTATCATCTGGGTCATACGCATCAGCCGCCCTAAGAACACAATGCAGGTAAAAGCCATCAGACTCACCCCGAAGGGTGGCAGGATTTCCATGATCAGATAGCGGTAAATAATACGAGGCATGTTTAAAGACGGTCTTCGGTTTTCGGTCTTCGGTTTTCGGTTTTTAACTGAAATCTGAAACCTGAAACCTGAAACCTGTTTTTTGCAGTGACTTTTCCATCATAGGTTACCAGAATAGCATCTTTATAACGAGCCAAAAGTGGAAATTTCCCGGGCAACGCCCTTTTCAGACCTGGCAGGTCATGGGCTTTCAGGAAGATGAAAGCTTTGGGGCGGGTCAGGGCGAACGCGGCCAGTTCTCCGGGCTTGGAAAAGAACAGTCCTTTTTCCGGGGCCAGGGTGCGGCCGAACTCCAGTTCCGTCCCCCCCTTTAAGAGGTGAAAAGGTTGGCCGCTGTAAAATGACACCACCTGGGAGTAATGGTTGAAGCCGATAAGGGCCGCGCCGGGCTGCCACTCGGACTTCACCACCTGGCCGATACCCCTGGGGGAGCGTTGCAAGCTCACCTTTTCCATGCCCAGGGGAATGGTGGCCGCCAGGAGAAGGGCGCCCAGGAAGAGCACCGCTTCCCGTCGCCAGATAAGGGTCAGGGTGGGCGTCAGGGCTGCCAGGGCCAGGGGCAAAGCCAGATAGGGGATGAGCGCCTGGGCCGCCCTTAGTTTGGCCGCCACCCAGTCCGGCGGCCAGGCGTACGTCATCAGCGCCAGCCAACCAACTGCCGCCCAGACCTTCAGACTGATCCGCAGGCCGCGGTTTTCCCCCTCCTCCCAGCGGGGGCCAAGGGCGGCCAGCTTCTGTCCCGCCAGCAAGGCCAGGGGCGGCAGGGCCGGCAGGATGTAAGGGGCCAGCTTGCCCCGGGACAGGGAGAAAAATATCAGCACCACCCCGGCCCAGAGGAGGCAAAAGAGACGATCCGGGTCCGTCCGCCCCCAGGCGCCCGCCAGCGACCAGGGCAGGAGCCAGGTCCAGGGCAGGGCCAGGGCGGCCAGAATCGGCAGAAAATAATACACCGGCTTGCCGTGGAAGGCCGGAGTCAGAAAACGGCCGAAGTGGTGATCCCAGAGAAAATAGCGGAAAAATTCCGGATAGCGCCCGGCCACCCAGAGAAACCAGGGAAGGATGATCAGGGTTAGGAGCAGCCAGCACCGGGGCTGAATTAAGCGGCGCCAGTGGGACCGTCCCAGGATCAGCGTCCAGGCTCCCCAAATCAGAGCCGCCAGGACCAGGGCCACCGGGCCTTTGGTCAGCACCGCCAGGCCCAGGGCCACGTAAGCCCAAATCCACAGCTCTTGCCGGCCGCGACTCAGGGCCAGATATCCCAGGCCCAAACCCAGGCTGAGAAACAGGGTCAGGACCATGTCCAAAGTGAGGATCCTTCCCAAAACCACGTAGCCGCCGCTGGTGGCCAGGACCAGGGCGCTCACAAAGCCTGCCCTTGGTCCCCAGAAGACCCTTCCCCAAATATAGGTAACGTAGAGGCCCCCCAGGGCGCTTACTGCCGCGGGCAGCCGGGCCGCGAACTCCGTCTCTCCCAGTACCCCGAAACTCAAGGCGGTGAGCCAGTAAACCAGGGGCGGCTTTTCCAGGTAAGGCAGGAAATTGAGGTGGGGGATGAGCCAGTCCTTTAGGACCCACATCTCCCGGGCGATCTCGGCGTAGCGCCCCTCATCGGGGTCCATCAAACCCGGAACCCCCAACCGGTGGAAAAAGACCGACACCCCCACCAGTGCCAGGCCCAGGAGCAGGGGCCAGTCGCTTCGGGTGAGAAGGTTTTCGGTTTTCGGTTTTAGGTTTTCGGCCATTTAAAGGCAGTTTTCGGTTTTCGGTTTCAGGTAATTAAAACCTCTCGCCAAGGCGCCAAGACGCCAAGATATCAAGCAGGGTGCGCCAGAGCGCACCCTGCTTGATAATCTTTCTTTGCGCCTTTGCGTCTTGGCGTGAGATAAATATTCACAATAACCCCTTCTGCTGCTCTTCCGGCGCCGGATTCTTCCGCCGCCGGGCCGCCCGCTTGAAGGTCTTGCCCGGCACCCAGCGTGGGTACTCCAGGGTCTTGCCCGCGAACAGATCGGCGATGGTGACGATTTGCAACCGGGGAAACTGATAGTCGGGAAACTGCTCCGACTTATAATAACCCGCAGCCGCGGCCTCGTCCTTCATGGGCCGGGTGGGGGGCTTCAGGGTGATGAGCGCCGCCAGGGCCGCTTTCTCCCGCTCCATCGCCCCCTTCAACTGCTGGACCTGGGGAGCGCCGACGTGGCCGCTTTTCACCTGGACGATGATTTTGTAATAAGGACCGTCGTCTTTCTCCTGGAAATAAAGAACCCCGTCCACCCCCCGGTCTGCACCTTTTTTCTTGTCCTGGGCCGGGGCCGCGTCCACCATGCCCAAGGCCCACCACTCGAACTGGTGGCGGTTTTCTTCGGCCAGGGCCGCGGCGGAGGTGGCGTCCGCGGGTTCGCCGATGACCTCATAGGGGGCCAGCTCCGGGCCGAAGCTGTCATGAAGGCGCTTCTTGATGAGCGCGATGGCCAGGTGGGTGATGTCAATGCCGATCCAGCGGCGGTGCAACCTCTCAGCCACGTTGACCGTGGTGCCGCAGCCGCAAAAGGGGTCCAGGACAATATCGCCTTCGTTGGAGGAGGCTTGGATGATGCGCTCCAGCAGGGCCTCGGGTTTCTGGGTGGGGTAACCCAGGCGTTCTTTGGCTTGGGCATTAATTGGGGGAATATCTGTCCAAATATCTTGTGAAGGAACTCCTTTCACCTCATCTAAATAGCGTTTATATCTGGGCCAGCCACCGCCAGGGGGCCAGTATATCCTTCCTTCTGAATCGAGTTGCTCTAATTTCTCGATAGTGAACTTCCAATGGTTCCCCTTGGCAGTAACGTCAAACCCCCTCCATGTTTTTCCCGATGATCCAGATCTCACTGCGCTCGCCGTAAGATCACTCGCAGTCCAGCGGCGTCCATCCGGGTCAACTTGCGTATAATGAGATTTAATATATTTATCGTCATATACTGTATATGCCGGGTTCCATAAAAAATTTGTTGTTTTCGTATAAAAAAGAATTACATCGTGAACAGGTCCATATCGTTTTGCACTACTATGAGCACTGGTTCTCTTCCAAATGATTTCATTCCGAAAATTCATTGGGCTAAAAATGCTATCTAATAGCATTTTTAAGTAATGGCTCGCCGTCGGATCACAATGCAGATACAAACTCCCCGTGGGCTTCAGGACCCGGTGCATCTCCACCAGGCGCACGGCCATCATGGTGAGGTAGGCCATCATGTCGTTCCGGCCCAAAAAGGCCAGCAATGCCTGGAGCAGGTCCCGCAGTTTGGCCGGCCCGTACTTCATCACCTCGTCAAAGGCCGCCTCGGCCTCGGCGCCCCAGTGCCAGGTGTCCTCGAACGCGGTGATCTGGGCGGCGGACTTCTCTCCGGTTTTTTCGGCGAACAGAATGTTATAGGTGGCCTTGGAGTTGAAGGGCGGGTCGAGATAAATCAAATCCACGCTCTCCACCGGAACCCGCCCGCTCCTGAGAATCTCCAGGTTGTCCCCGAAAAAAAGCTGGTTTTTCCACCCTTCCATCTAGCCCCCTTCCCCTTCCCGGAGAATGGCCTCCACCTGCGCCTTCAACTGCGGCAGTTCATGCTCAACTACCTCCCAGACAACTGGCAGGTCAATCTCAAAATAATGATGCACTAGAATGTTGCGCATGCCCACTATCCTGGTCCAGGGGATTTGCGGGTGTTTATCCTTGAAGCCTGAGGATAACGTCCGGGCGGCCTCACCGATGACCTGAAGGTGACGAACATGCCATACCTGGATGAGTTCACTGGACTCAAAAGCTTCACGGCCCTGTACGGCATATTTTTCAATCTGTTCGATTGCATCAAAAATGTCCAGGAGCTTTTCCCGGTCATCCCTCATAATGGCACCGCCTCACTCAATACACGGTCCCGAATCCTGGTTCGCAGGCCCCGCTCGGTTACTACGTCCACTCTCCGGCCCAGGAGTTCCTGCAAGTCCATAAGCAGGCCGCCCAAATCCATCAAACTACGACCGACCTCCAACTCCACCAGAACATCCACGTCGCTTTGCTCATCCGCCTCCCCCCGGGCCACGGAGCCGAACACCCGGACATTGTAAGCCCCGTGCTTGGCGGCAATTTCCAGGATTTCCCGGCGTTTTTCTTTTAAAAGTTCCTGGACGGCCATAACAGAATCCCTTTTATGGGCGGTTCGCGAACCGCCCCTGCGAGTGATGGGAACTTTTTATTAGGGGTATTTTACCACAAATTTCCCGCGGTGATTGGTTTTCCACCGACTCGAATGCCTGGGCTTCGAAAGAAACCGAAAACCGAAGACCGGAAACCGAAAACTTAAAAAGGCCGGTCCCCTTGAGGGACCGGCCTTTGAGTTATCTGCGCTTATCCGCGTTTATCCGCGGTTAACTTACATTACTTCCCAATCAGCAGGGGCACGATCAACAGGGCCACGATGTTGACCACCTTGATCATGGGGTTCATGGCGGGACCGGCGGTGTCCTTGTAGGGGTCGCCCACGGTGTCGCCGGTGACCGCGGCCTTGTGGGCGTCGGAGCCCTTGCCGCCATAGAGCCCGTCTTCAATGGCCTTCTTGGCGTTGTCCCAGGCGCCGCCGCCGGAGGTCATGGCAATGGCCAAAAACAGCCCGGTGACGATGGAGCCGATGAGCATGGCGCCCAGGGCCACGGGACCCAGACCCGGGGTGAAGCCCACGATGATGGGGGAGAGCACCGGGATCAGGGCCGGCACCATCATCTGGCGCAGCGCGCCCTTGGTGACGATGTCCACGCAGGTGCCGTATTCGGGCTTGGCGGTGCCTTCCATGATGCCCGGAATCTCCCGGAACTGGCGCCGCACTTCATCCACCACGCCGCCCGCGGCCCTGCCCACGGCCTCCATGCACAGGGCGCCGAAGTAGTAGGGCAGCAGACCGCCGATGAACAGGCCGGCCAGGACGCGCGGATCGGAGAGCACGAAGTTGATATTCATGGCTTCGGGGAAAGACCGGGAGTACTCGGCAAAGAGCACCAAGGCGGCCAGACCCGCGGAGCCGATGGCATAACCCTTGGTCACCGCCTTGGTGGTGTTGCCCACCGCGTCCAGAGGATCGGTGATGTTGCGGATCTCTTCCGGCAACTCCGCCATTTCGGCGATGCCGCCGGCGTTGTCGGTGATGGGCCCGTAGGAGTCAATGGCCACCACGATCCCGGTCATGGACAGCATGGCCACCGCGGTCAGCGCAATGGCATAGAGGCCGGTGCCGGGACTGGCCTGGCCGCCGCCCAACTTGAAGGCCGCCAGAATGGCCAGCACGATGACGATTACCGGGGCGCCGGTGGCCTTCATGGAGATGGCCAGACCCTGAATGACGTTGGTGCCGTGGCCGGTGGTGGACGCGAAGGCGATGGACTTCACCGGGGCGAAGCTCTTGGAGGTGAAGTACTCGGTGATGGCCACAATGAGACCGGTCAGGGCCACGCCGATGACCGCCAGCAGGAAGACGTTAAAGGGCGGGATCACAAACCCGGCAGCCCCCGCTTTGGCGGCCTTGGCGGCCACGCCGGCCATGAATTTATTGGCCAGGGGATAGAAGGCGATGACCGCCAGAACTCCGGCCACGATGAGGCCCTTGTAGAGCGCGCCCATGATGTACTGGGATTTGCCCAGGCGCACGAAGTAGGTGCCGATGACCGAGGCGATGATGGATACGCCGCCGATGACCATGGGGAAGATGATGGCCGGGGAGCCGGCGCCATAGATGGTATAGGCCAGGAGCATGGCGGCCACTACCGTCACCACATAGGTCTCATAGAGGTCCGCGGCCATACCGGCGCAGTCCCCCACATTGTCGCCCACCTGGTCGGCGATGACCGCGGGGTTCCGGGGGTCGTCCTCGGGGATGCCCGCTTCCACCTTGCCCACCAGGTCGGCGCCCACATCTGCGGCCTTGGTGTAGATGCCGCCGCCCAACCGGGCGAAGACCGAGACCAGAGAGCAGCCGAAGCCCAGACCGATGAGGGCGTGCATGGCTTCCTTGGGAGCAACCGCCATGAGAAACTTGTAATAGCCAGCCACGCTGAGCAGGGCCAGGCCCACTACCAGCAGGCCGGTCACCGAGCCGCCCCGGAAAGCCACCTTCAGGGCATGGGCCATACTGGTGAAAGCCGCCTGGGCGGTGCGCACGTTGGCCCGCACCGACACGTACATGCCCACATATCCGGCTATGGCGGAGCCGCAGGCGCCGATGACAAAGCCGATGGCGGTGTATTTGCCCAGGGCGAAGAGCAGCACGAAGATGACCGCGCCCACCATGGCCACGGTCTTGTACTGCCGGTTCAGGAAGGCGTTGGCCCCTTCCTTCACCGCGTCGGAGATTTCCTGCATCCGCGGGGAGCCGGCGTCCTGTTTCAGGACCCAGGTGGTGGTGAACAGACCATAGGCTACGCCTACGGCGCCACAGATTAAAGCGAAAGTCATAATATCCATCCGTCAACCTCCTGATGAGTAATATTTCCTTAATTATTATAAGAAGTTATGCTTACAGCCGGCGGTGTCCTCATCACCTCCTTTTCTCCGATTAACTCTGGAGCGCATACCTCTGGATTGAATTGCCCATTAATATCCTAGATTGTCAGCCCTGTAAAGGAAAATTTTCACAAGTTTAATGGAGATTAATGGAAAATCGATTTCTAATGGTTAATCGGGTGGTTAAGCAGGAAAATAGTGGCGCCGGGCTGCGGCCGGTGAGATTAAGGCAAATCTTAGCGAGAATGGCCGCCCTCTTCGGATTGGGGGTCGGAAAGGGGGGGAGGAACGGCTTCTGCCAATTTTTTTTGTCCTTCACCCGGCGGGATCAGGGACTCAGGATGGCAGGGGTCGATGATGGCCACCCCGTGTTTTTCCGCCAGGGTCAGGAGATACTGGTATTCCATGGCTTTTTTCTGCAGCCGGTAGCGCAGCATCAGACGCAGGGGCAGGTAAAGGAGGGCCAGGGCCAGGAGGCCGATGAGCAGATAAGAGCCGCCCAGACCCAAGGCTTTGACCCCGGCGGTTAACAGTTCTAAGACCAAGCCGCCCTTAAACAGCAGGACCAGAAAAGCCAGCAAGGCCAGCAGCCCCAGGAAATAGCGGACCCGCCCTCTCCGGTGCAGGGCCCCCGGGGTATCCTTGGAAGTCTCTCCTTCCCCTCCCATCATTTCGAACCCCTGAACAATGAGGCCGAAGATAAAGACCAGGGCGATGGGGGCGGTGAAACTGGCCAGCAGGTACTCCTTCCAGGGAAAAGGCACCACCTTGACCGACCCCCCGAAAACGCCTTCGTCAATCTGCCAGATGAGGGTGAAGACCAGGATGAGCACTTCCACCAGGGCCGCCACCACCAGGAAGCTATTGAAGATATAGCGCTTTTCCAGGGGGTCGTAAAAGTTGAAAAATCTGGACATGGGGGCTTGGGGAACCTCTATCCAGGGTTTAAGGGACTGTCTCAGTATATCCCATAACGGCTCAGGGGGGCTCCCCCTGGAGACTGATATCCTCCACCCAGGGCTCGTAGGTTCTGCCGTAACAGATGGTGAACCGGAGGCGCCGGCGCTGTTCGGGGGCCAGCCAGCCGCCCGGGTAATCGGGTTTTCCTTTGTTAGCCTGAAGCTGGCGTAAAATTTCTGCCAACCGGGTCCTTTGTGGGTCAGACAAATAGATACTATTCACCTGAAGGGAGATGGTTCCCTGGGGATGCGCCCCATGCGCTCCGCCAGATATCATTCTCGCCACGACGGGAGCGATCATGAGACGGCGGCGGTCAGGATAGCGTTGGCGGAGAACGCCGGGATCATTGCCCACATCGATGGGAAAGAGACGGGTGTTGCTGACTAAACTGTCTTTCATATCCTTCAGGTAGCTATCGGACTTAATTTCACCCCTTTTCCATTTGTCCTCCAGATCTTCGATCTTTTCTTCAGTCTCATGTCGCCAGGTCTCATAGGCCCTACCCTCATACTCCAGCACCGCGAAGGTCCGGCGGGGTCTCACCTTGAGGTCATACAGGAAAGCATCCTTATCCGAGGGCACGCGACAGTCAAAGCCGATGGACTCCAGTTTCGCCGCATCGAACCAGGGGCAACTATGGCTATATTTTAACCTGATGCTGGTGGGCCTCTTCCTTTCAACCATCTTGGTCCCAGGCTGATATACCCCCCCTTCCATTTCGATTTCTCTGCCGGTGAGCGTTATCCGTTCTTGAGGCACTCCCCAGCGGTTGTAAGCCACCCGAAAGAATAGAACGGCATTCACCAGGAGCAAAAACAGAATCGCGCCCAGGAATCCATACCGTCTCATGGCCGGGGCTCCTGGGTGAGACGGCGGAGCCACTTCAAATAGAACAGGATGAGGAGGGCTGCGGCCCCCAGGATGAGGAAAAAGAGATACGCGGGCAACCAGTCCCACCACCAGGCGAAAAACCGGGTATAGAGGAAAATGACGAAAAAGACGTTCCCCAGAATCACCACATCCTGGAGGCGGCGGCCTACACCCAACCAAATGACGCCTCCCGCCACCACAAAACCGGCCACCTGGTAGAAATGCTCCACCCGTTGGTGGGAAAAGGGGAAGTAGCTTAAATGCCCGTAGCTGGCGAGGAAGAGTATGGCCAGAAAGACCGCCAGCAGGCCCACCACCCGGTAAACCCGGGGGAAGGCGGGATATTTTTGTTGTGGCGCCACCGATAATGCCGCAATGATGAGGCCGGCCAGGATAAAATCCTCCGGCCGCTGCCCCAGGGAAAGCCAGTACCCCCCTCGAAAGGCCCCGAAACTCGCCGACAGGTAGCACATGAAGGATATGAGGCCGGCGATAAGCAGAAAGCGCAAATTGTAGGTGTAAGCCAGGATGAAGGCGAAGGCTGCCAGCGCCAGAAGTCCGGCGGCCGAAGGCGTCAGGTTAAAGAGCTCCCGGAACAGATAGAGGTTGAGAGCCAGGCCCGTGAAAGCAAGTAGGCCCAGCATCGGGGCAAAATAGAGAATCCGCTCCCGCCGGGCGGTTAATTCCACCGCTACCGTAACCAACAGGGGGGTGGTCATCAAGATGGCCACCCGGACGGGGATGGAGAAGTTCCCCCAGAAGTGGTACATGAAGAAGAACAAGGCCGTGGAGAAAGCCATCGCGCCCAACAGGGAGACGATGCGCATCCCCAGGGAAAGCTGCTTCTGCACTTTGGTGGTGTCCACCTCGAACTGCCGGGAAAAGGAAGACAGAAGATGGTCGTGATAAACGCGTAAGGCGCGCCGCTGGTCTTCGGGCAGCACCAGGGCCTGCTCCTGTTCTAGAGCCTCCATCTCTTGCCAGAAGGCCTGGATGCGGTCGGCCCGCTGCTGCGCCTCCTGCTGCGGCTGAGGCGCCTGCTCCACGCGTGATTTGTGCTTAACCATGAGAGGTTGACTGGCCTAAAAGCCTTTAATGGAGATTTTACCCCTTTCCGCTAAATTTTTTCAAAATAATTTCTATCAACTCTCTCCCCTGGCAGGAAGCTCCCACCAGTAAAGCACCGCGGCCCAGACCAGAAACGCGGCGTCGATGAGCACCGCGCCCCAACCCACTTGCCGGGAAGAGAAGAGGCCGCAGCCGCAGTCGATTTTCAGGCCTCGGGCCATGGTGATGAGCAGAACCACCATAAAGCTTCCGGTTAATAAGGCAAGAATCAAGAGACAGCTCCGCCGCTTCAGCCCGAAGATGAGAAACAGGCCGGCAGCCAACTCCGTCCAGGGAATAACGGCGGCCGCGGTCCCCACCAGGCTCTGGGGCAGGAGCTGGTAGGCCAGGATGGCCTCGGCGAATTCCTGGGGATGAAGGTGCTTTAGCGCCCCGGCATACAGAAAGACACCCCCCAGCGCGATTTCCAGAAGCCGGGCGGCAAGGGGGGTTTTCGGTTTTCGGTTTTCGGTTTTCGGTTTATTTGGAACTTGAATCAGCATTTGATAAGGTTTTATTCCCCTTTTCCCCTCTTAACCTTATTTACTAGTGTCCACGGGATAACCCGCCTGGTCCCAGGCGTTGAAGCCCGCCAGAAAAGCCGCCACCTCCGAGAACCCCAAGGACTGGAGCTTTTCCGCCACCTTGAGGCTGGCGTCGCATTGCACCTGGCTGCAGTACACTACGATGGGCCGGGTCTTCTCCACGCCCTCCAGACCTCGGGGGCCTTCCATATCCAGCTTCCAGGGGTCAAGGTGGATGGCGCCGGAGATATGGAGTTCGGCATACTCTTCGGGCTTGCGAGCATCCACGAAGAGCGCCCCGCCCTGCTGAAAAATCTCATATGTCTGGGCCAGGCTGATGGTCTTCACTCCTTGAAATTTAGCCTCCCGCCGGGCGGCGCGCTCTTTGTCCAGATAACTCGTGAGTTCTCCCTTAAAAGAGACGCGCACCAGGGTCCAGTGCTGACCCAGGCCGAACAGGACGGCCAGACCCAGGATGAACGCGGCCCAGGCCAGATCCCCCCCCACCAGGCGGCGGATCATCGCGGTTTGGCCTCTCCTGCCGCCGGGGGCCGGGGCGCGGCGTCAATGTCCACCGCGCTGTAATGCTTCTTGCCCCCGAAAAACATGGAAACCGGGAGAAATCCTTCCTCTTCCTTGGCGTATCCCCCTTCCTTGGTGTGGTGATAATAACGCCACACCCGGCCCTCCCGGAGGTCCGCCAGAAAAACGTGCTTGCCGTCAGCCACTATCTGGAATCGGGGACCCAGAGCCTGGGGCGCCGCGGCTTTCAAATCCCCAGGGGCGCCTTTGGTCACTTCCACGCTCACGGGGTGGCCTTTCATGATTTCCGTCACCTGCCGGCTCACCACCCCCTGGAAATAAGGACCGTAAACCCAGAAGACGCCGGCCCCCAGGACACCCAGCAAAAATACAAAAATTATGGTCCAGCCGCCACTCCGAGCCATGGGCACCTCCTTTGGGATGATTTTTGGGGGAGGGGGTAAGGGCGCCCGCCCTTACCCCCTCCCCCAAACCCCCACTCCCAATCCCTTAAGATTTTTATATTAGATTCTGTTGGTTTTTCCCCATTGACCCTTTGCGCTGCCGTGGCGCTTTCTTAAAGGTGG
>Ga0194111_10000546_pt1 | contig 46218 bp, 40 predicted proteins | sample TA2KigC300mmetaG_FD_146194 | JGI IMG/M metagenome (GOLD analysis project Ga0194111, IMG submission 146194) | Freshwater microbial communities from Lake Tanganyika, Tanzania - TA2015033 Kigoma Deep Cast 300m | ecosystem: Environmental > Aquatic > Freshwater > Lake | place: Tanzania: Lake...
AGGCCTATGAGCTGTTTCCAGAACCCTGAGAGTGTTGATCGGATCATCTATGGCATTACCAATCACCTTAACTCAACCTGGAAGGAGAAGCCTATCCCTCAATTTACACACTTCTCTTGACACTACCCTCCCAACCAAGGCACTTGACGACCGGGGTAAAATAGCGTCATGATTATTCCACAAGAGGCGATCCATTGCCAGCGTTCCTTCGTCAAATGACTGGAATTGCCGGATTACGGATGATATCCATTTCTAGCACACCTACAGAACAAGTGCCCGGATGATCTGTAGGCAAGCAAAACAAGGAACGCAGTAACGGAACCTGTACCGTTCCTGAGATTTTCCATATGACCGGGGAGTGACTTGAGCCGGAATGAACTGACGCCGGTTCCAAGAAAAATGGTTGAGGGCTGTGCGACTACCGCTGGGCAAACCTTCTTGTTTCAGTACGTTAACAGATCATCAAGGAGTGAATATCCAAAAGGGAAATCTGGACTTGTATTAGCTCAGAAGAGGAGGTGTAACTATGTCTAGAAGAAGTGGTTGGTGCTACAAGTTGTTAGCCGTAATCGTGGTTCTAGCCATGTTAGTGCCAGCCTTGACAGGCTGTGCGGAGGGGCCTCGGGGCCCCCAAGGAGCACAGGGCTCCCAAGGGGAACAGGGCCTGCAAGGGCCACAGGGAGCACAGGGCGAACAGGGGCCGCAGGGCCCTCAAGGGGAGCAGGGCCCAACTGGTACCACGATGTCGGCGTACTGGACTGGGAACGAAATAGTGCAGACCCGTTTCGGAGCGGTCAAGGGATTTGAAGATGAGGCCAATACCTGGGTGTGGAAGGCCATTCCCTTTGCCAAGCCGCCGGTTGGTGACCTGCGCTGGAAGGCACCTCGGGATCCCGATCCCTGGGAAGGAGTACGTGCGGAGACTGCGTTCGGCAGCCCATGCTGGCAAAACAACCCGATGGGCGGGTTGCCCTTCGGCAGCGAAGACTGCCTCTACCTTAACATATGGCGTCCCCGATCAGACGAGACCAACTTGCCGGTATACGTCTGGATACACGGTGGTGGCAACTCTTCAGGGTCTGCCGATCGCGTTCCAGAGTATTACGGAGCAAATCTTGCCAGCAGATCAAACATGGTTTTCGTGTCAACCAACTACAGGCTTGGCCCACTGGGCTGGTTCACCCATCAGGCGCTCAGAACTGGTAACAAGAGAGATGATTCCGGCAACTATGGCACCCTGGATCTCGTCAAGGCTCTGGAATGGATACAGAAGAACATCGAGGCATTTGGCGGAAACCCCGACAACGTTATCATTACCGGAGAATCTGCAGGCGCTATGAACGTCATGTCCCTTCTGCTCTCTCCGCTGGCTAAGGGTCTCTTTCACAAGGCTATGTCGCAGAGTGGATGGGCTAATACAACCACGCGTGAGGTCGGAGAGGCCAGCGTCAACGAAGTGCTCCTGCAACTCATGGTGAACGATGGGACGGCCGCTAACAAAACAGAGGCGGCAGCCCGTCTGTCCAGTATGTCCAACACTGAAATAGGAACTTATCTGAGGTCGAAGACCGGTCCTCAGTTGCTCGCTGGCTATGGCACGAGTTCTCTTGGCTTCGGTCTGCTTGACCTACCGAACCTATTTGCAGATGGTACCGTTATAGTCGCTGACGGAGCCGACGCTTTCCAGAAGGGAACCTATCCGAACAAGGTGCCGATTATCCTGGGAACCAATAAGGATGAGATCAAGATGTTCTATTTCTGGACTTCCAGTGACTATGGTCTGGTCTATCAAACAGTGGCCCGCTACGTGAGCGACTTCTGGAAAGTCAATGGTGCCGACGCCGTGGCGAGGGGAATGAGTTCACAGCCGGACCAGCCTGATGTGTACGCCTACCAGTTCCTCTGGGGCTCGTCGCTAGGCGACACCCGTCAAAGTGTCTTGCCAGAGCCGTATGGCTCTGGCCTTGGCGCATTCCACAGCTTGGATATCCCCTTTTTCCTGGGCGGAGATACCATCAATGTATTTATGACAAGTATGGTGTTCACCGAGGAGAACCGTGCCAGCAGAGAGTTGCTCACCGATGCCATGATGGCTTATGTAGCCCAGTTCGTATGGTCGGGAAACCCCAACGAGCCGGGATCAGGACTTCCCGAGTGGACCCCGTGGTCTAACAGCGAAGGTGAATCGAAATGTATCCTGTTCGATGCCAGTTTTGATGCCCTAGACATAAGCATGTCCACGACTGAAGTCACAACCGCAGGTCTCGTGGCTGAGATTGAGGCCATCTCTGACCCAACCTTACGTAACGCCGTACAGACAGCGCTGAGCTTTTTCCGTGCGTAAGTAGCCTTGATACTGTGCGGATGTGCGATTGATAGCCTAGCCAGAGTACCGATGGCGTCCGCATCGGTGGCCTGTGAAGACAGGAAGTGCACCGCCCGCTCCAATGGGCTAAGCAGATCGTAAGGTGCCGTGCCTGTTACATCCATTGTGAAGATCTCTTCCTAAGAGCACATACAGGTGCTTAGCCGGCGGTTGAGGGTCTTAGGATGATCAGTATCTTTGTGTTCTCTTTGACCACTTGTTCCACTGGTGGCATCGCCCTTAGCACACTTACCAAAGGAGTGGGCTTCTGCACCGACACAATAACAACGCCAGTCTCGTCTTCTGAGCCGCCAACCAGTACTGGCTGGAGGTTTTCAGCCTGACGCAAGCAGTCCTCTAGCTTTCTCAGCTGGCCTAAGTCCAGCGGCGACATTATCGTCAGTGTCACATCGCCTTCGTAAAGGTCGGTATCTGCTGCAAGCCCTGCCTTCACCCCCACCTCCACCACGCCACGACGCTCCCTCTCCTTCGCCTCTGCCACCCCTTGCTTCGCTTCCCCTTCAACTGCCTTCTCAGCCTCTAATTTGGCTTTCGCCTCGGCGTCTTTGGCCCTCTTGGCCTCCTCAGCCTGCTGACGTTTACTCTCTTTGGCCTCCGCGGCTTCCTGCTTTGCCTTTTCTTTGGCAGCTAGCTTAGCTTCTAACCGGGCCTTCTCTTGGGCCTCCCTGACTTTCTTGGCCTCCTCAGCCTCCCGACTCTCCCTCTCCCCTTCTTTGACCTTCAGGGCAAGAACGAAGGCAGCAATCGCTAACCCAAAAAAGATGAACAACAGTACAGAAGGGACAAGTTTTGAAAGCCCGTCGGACAGCCTGATACAAATGGTACCACAGGTTTCAGCTACAATTGCAAGGGCAAGATACAACCAGCGCACCGAAACACCCCTTATGACCTGAGCTGTAACAGCTCACGTTGACCGAGATGTATATTACCATAATACGCCCCAATAATCGCCAAGGCAAACTTCAAGCTACTATGGACGGGTGAATCTATGGTCGGGGTGGGCGGACTCGAACCGCCGACCTCATGGTCCCAAACCATGCGCGCTCACCAACTGCGCTACACCCCGCACCGCGCCGAATATAACACAGTACTTGAGATGAAGTCAATCGCTTGTTCGTAGAAGTCACCCAAGAAAAACTAAAGCTCGCCTTCTCTTCTTCGCTGACTTCTGCTGGCCACGTATCGCTGGCGCACCATTTGCCATTGCGACCCGGTGGTCATGAAGTATCTCTTGAGTTCCCTCGGCTTGGGGTGAATAGTGAATGCATAAATCAGGTTGGGGTTCCAGTTGTCCACGGCGTAGACGCCAACACGGTTGGCCGCCAGGTATTCCTCATTTCTCCACATCCAGCGATCCTGATTGAGAAGGGGTATGTCCAGAGATTCCTGGAAAGCCGGAATCACCAGGCCGTATTCGTGGTCGACCCCCTCTTGTAGTCGCAGTTTTGCCAACTCCTTCGCCTTCTGCAGAGCATTATCGTCACACCGCGCTGCCAGATTGGCATAAAAACGCGTGCCTTCATCTTCGAAACAAAGATCGATGCCTTCTCGCACCACAGCACGATACCCTTTGTCCTGAAGAAGATGGGTGAAAGCTTCTGCCAGGTAAGCTTTGACTTCCTCATCGCTGTCAAAGCCCTCTTTAGACCGTCGCGGCAGCAGATGCGACATCGGTGGCTCCTTGATCTCCGCTGCTTCCATCCCTCTTCTGTGCTTTCCTTCTAACTTACCCTCGCAGAAGAAAAGGTCTGAGATCTCCTGACCCTGGTCATTGACAAACCGGACACTTAACAGCAGTCCTACACCACCTGGTGTATGTCTCCTTTCCAGCACATCGAGGCCCTTTACCAGGAAATGATCTGGTAGCGGGAGCTTAACCTGTACTCCCTTTTCAGCGAAGGCACTATTGATATCCGCAACTGTCACCATGGTGTTAGAAGCCTGTTTATTCCCTGCGGTTCGCCCTTGAAGCCATAGACTTCCTACGAACAGATGCACTTATCTAGCTATTTCATATTCAGGTGGATCTTCAGCGCCTTCTCCACCTGAGGAAGGTGTTGCGAGGGCAATGAACCTCTGAAGCTGACCAGGCGACGCTTATCTACAGTTCGAACCTGATTGGCCTTGATCCGGGAATCTGCGGTAAGTCCGCCAGCACCTTTGGGAACGTGAACTTCGAAAGGGTACTGCTTGCTGGCCGGCTGCCCTGTAATGGGAAGGACGGTGACGGTCTGCGAGAATTCATTGTTGATGTCGTTGGAAACAACCAGCGCTGGCCGGCGTTTACCCGTCTCGGCTCCAACAACAGGGTCAAGGTTTACCTCATAAATATCTCCGTATCGGGGGAAACTCGCCTCAGCCATAGGTTTCGGCTCATGCTGGCACATGGTCACCTTCTAATCCGGTCATCGTGGCCATTCTTCCAGCGTAGCCCTTTCCCATTCCTGATCGACCTCAGCATCCTCTGCTCGCCTTGCCTGATAACCCTCCACCAGGGATTGTCTAAGCTGTTCCTGCTCAAGCTCCTTTAGCTTATCGAGAACGGCCGCAGCAACGAAGGCGCTGCGCTTGCGTTTGCTGACGCGAGCCTTTAATGCCTCAGCCACGTCTTCAGGAACTGTAAAGTTTAGCTTCAAAGTCTTCATGTCTGACACCCCCTTGGTGCTCTAAGCTAGTGCTTAGCTTCAGAAATACCTTCACACATATCTTAAGTGCGTTCAGCCGTGAGCCAATGTCGCAACATTTATGAAATTAGGCACTAGTGTCCTGTCTCTAAAATACGTTGCACAAACAATTGAAAGAGCGTATGCTTTCGGTAATTCGGAATCGTAGGAGGGACACACCCATGCCGAGAGGTCGCCCGATACCACCGGTGATACTGACGAACGAAGAGTACGTCACCTTGAGACAGTGGGCACGCCGTGCGAAGACGAGTCAGGCTTTGGCGCTTCGGTCCCGGATTATCTTGGAGTGCGGGGGTGGCAAGACCTGCACTGCGGTAGCGCAGGAACTGCGTATCTGCCTGCCGACGGTGAGGAAGTGGCGCACGCGTTTCCTGGAGCGACGCCTTGATGGCCTGCTGGATGAGCCACGTCCGGGTGCGCCGCGTAAGGTCAGCGATGCGGATGTGGAACGGGTGTTGACCCTGACGCTGGAGACTTTGCCCCAGGATGCGACGCACTGGAGCACTCGGTCCATGGCTATGCGTTCGGGCCTGAGTCGTAGCACTATCCATCGCGTGTGGCGAGCCTTCGGGCTGCAGCCGCATCGCACCGAGACCTTCAAGCTCTCCGGCGATCCCATGTTCATTGAGAAGGTGCGTGACATTGTGGGACTCTACCTTGATCCCCCTGACAGCGCCATGGTGTTGTGCGTGGACGGGAAGGCCCAAATCCAGGCCCTGGATCGCACTCGCCCCCTTTTGCCCATGCGGCCTGGCCAGGTCGAGCGGCGGACTCACGATTATGTGCGCCATGGCACCACGACCTTGTTTGCCGCCCTCGATGCCCGAACAGGGAAGATCATCGGCCGGTGTCTTAGGCGTCACCGTTCGACGGAGTTCCGTAAGTTTCTCGACACAGTCGCTGTGGCAGTGCCCGCCACCCTGGATGTACATCTCATCATGGACAACTACGGCACTCATAAGACGGCCCTTATCCAGCGCTGGCTGGCCAAGCGGCCTCGGTTCCACGTGCACTTCACTCCCACCAGCGCATCGTGACTCAACTTGGTAGAACGCTTCTTCGCAAAGCCTACCGAAAAGCAACTGCGCCGGGGTACATATCCCAGCACAGACGCCTTGGAACAGGCCATTTACCACTATCTCCAATCTACCAATGAGAACCCGAAACCATTCGTTTGGATCAAGACTGCCGATGATATCCTGGCCACCATCTCACGATTTTGTATGCGAACTTCGGAGACAAGACACTAGTACCGTGTAACAACTGAGATTCTTCTCCGCCTGCGGCGGACCAGAATGACACCTATGTACGCTATCACCCTGAGCGTAGCGAAGGGTCTCACGCTGCGAAGTACTGCAGCTTATTTCCTCGTCCCCTTTCTCCAGTCTTATAACCATTTGTATACACCCTATCTGTCCCTACTAATAGTAAGTATATCATCGCCCTTTGCAGGCGGTCAAGAGAAAGGGGTAAAAGGTCTTAACTTGGTTCGGTCTGTGAGTGTGTAGTATACTTGAACCAGGAGGATGAATGATTGAAGGACTAAGGGAAACCATCCTGAAGTTCACCGCCGAGGGCAAGGATATGCTTTCGGTGATTGTCGGGCAGGAAGACACCAAAGAGCGCATTCTTGCCTCGCTGCTTGCTGGCCATCACATACTGATTGAGGGCCCTCCGGGTGTGGGCAAGACCACTATGGCCAAGCACATTGCTGCGGCGATGCCTCCCATAACTGTGGTTAAGGACTGCCCCTATCACTGCCATCCCGAAAGACCTGTCTGCCCCCGGTGCAAGGTAAGAGCCACCGCCGGTGAAAAGCTGGAGGGGGTCACAATTAGCGGCGAGCAGAGATTCGTCCGCTTGCAAGGCTCTCCTGACCTCACTGCCGAGGACCTTCTGGGAGATATCGATCCCAGCCAGGCCTTCAAATACGGCCCCCAGGACTATCGCGCCTTTGTGCCGGGGAAGCTTCTCAAGGGAAACAGGGGGATCGTTTTCTTCGATGAGCTGAACAGGGTGACAGAGAAGCTACAGAATGCTCTCCTCCAGGTCCTCGAAGAAGGCATCGCCACCATAGGCCCTTACGATGTAGACTACCCAGCCGACTTCGTGATGATCGCCACCATGAATCCCAGGGAGCGGGCTGGGGTAGAAGAGCTTTCCGACGTTCTCCTGGATAGATTTGATGTGGTCAAGATGAGCTACCCCGAGTCGTTGGAAAGGGAGAAAGAGATAGTCACCAGGTACGGTCTCAGCATGGATGGTGTGGCAGTACCGCAAAAGGTCCTCGATGCCATAGTTACCCTGGTACGGGCGACGCGCGAAGAGCCCTGGATAAAGGAGATGGACCAGTCAGCCAGCGTCAGAGCCACTCTTTCTCTCTATGAGAAGGTGCAGGCCCTGGCCAGGCTGGGCGGTCGCTCTGAGGCGAGCTTGGACGACATCAGAAAGGCGGCTTCCTCTTCTTTAGGCAGCCGGATCAAGCCCTCTCCAGAATCCAGATTTTACGACGAGCCCTTCGATTTGATCGATGAATTGGTAAAGAATGTTCTAGAGGTACAACAGTGAGCCAGGGCATTGCTATCGCCGTGTCGGGGAAAGGCGGAGTGGGTAAGACCTTCACATCATCCATGCTGGTCAAGCGACTCTCCGAACACGGTACTGTGCTGGCCATAGATGCCGATCCCGATTCCAATCTCCCTGAAGCCCTGGGGGTGACAGCGACCAAAACCGTGGGAGCAGCGCGGGAAGCCATTATCAATGCGCCGGCTCGCAGCAAGGTGGCCAGCGCCAAGCAGGAATATCTGGAATTATCCATGCACGAAGCCATTGAGGAGTTCCCCCAATTTGACATCGTTGTCATGGGCCGTTCTGAGGGAGAAGGTTGTTACTGCGCCGTAAATCACGTCATCCGCCAGGTAATAGACAGCCGGGCAAGAGGATATGATTTCACCGTGGTGGACTGTCATGCCGGGCTGGAGCACCTCAGCCGCCGCACCACCAGGGACGTTGACATTATGCTCATAGTCACTGACATGACGAAGAATGGCATACTGACGGCCAGGAGGATCAAGGAGCTATCCCAGGAGCTATCTGTCCAGTTCGGGGCCATCCTGGCGGTGATGAACAGGGTGACGGACGAGGGCCGGCCTGACGCGGAGCGAATGGCCAAGGAAAACGGGCTGGATATTGCCGCCTATATTCCCTATGAACCCCTGGTGGCGCAGTTCGACCTCCAGGGAAAACCGGTGACAGGCATCCCCAGAGAGTCCCCCGCTTCTCTGGCCATAGACGGCCTTTGCCAGAAGATTCTTAGCTATGCCTGAGGGCAGATGGTCAAATGAAATCTGCTAAGCCTGTCATTAACTTCGGCCGAGTTCCGTCTTCGCTTTGATCTCTAGACTAGGTTGTCTCATGGTTGAAATTTCGTACTAACTTTAGTACAATATCCTTTATCTGTGGCTAGGGAGGAGGTTTTGCCGCCATGACCACGCGTATTGTAACGGTTAGCGAACTCAAGATTAAATTGGCTGCTTTGATGTCTGAACTCGAAGAACGTGGAGTGCCTTTTTACATCACGCAGTATGGGAAGCCGAAGGCCGTGCTCGCCCGCTATGACGAATACGAGGCCCTAATCAAGAAGGTGGAGGATTTAGAGGACCTGCTTGCCATGAAGGACTCTTTATCGGCTCCAGAAGAGGAAGCGATCGGGTTAGAGGATTATGAACGGCGACGTGCAGCTGGCATACGAAGTTAGCCTTCGCAGCAGGAAGGTTCAGCGGGAATTGGATAGCCTACAGGAGTCAGATCACCAGCGTATCGTAGCCAGACTTAGAGCCTTAGCAGGTGACCCCAGACCCCACGGATGTGAAAAGTTATACGATGACATATATCGGGTGAGGGTCGGGAGTTTCCGCATAATCTACCTCATTGATGAAGGAAGCAAGCGTATCGAGGTTGGGGGAATCCGTCGTCGCAATGAGAGAACCTACAAGGGGTTTGAGGATCTGTTTCGGTGAACAACCTGGAATTAGAACCTGAAGAAGATGAACGTGGTGTTGGGGCAGATGGTAAACAGGTTGCTTAGAGAAGAGATTCTGGGCACTTTCAACAGGCTGGGACCGGACAGGTTCAGCCGTCTGGTCTTCGATGGCCTCCAGATAGAGGCAGAGGAGAGTCAGGCTTTGCTCAGCAGCCTGTGCAGCGGTCATCACCTGTTACTCCTCGGCCCGCCCGGCAGTGGCAAGACCAGTGTGGCCAATAACCTCTCCGCTATCCTCGGTGACATCGAGGTGGTGGAGGGCTGCCCCCTGCATTGTTCACCCAAAGACGCTTCTTGCCCCTGGTGCCTGGACAGAAAAGCGAGGGGTGAGACTCTTCGCAGCGCCACCCTGCCTGCAGCCGAGCGGCTGGTGAGGGTACAGGGGAGTGGGGGGCTGACGGTGGAAGACCTGATCGGAGACCTTGATCCTGAGGCGGCGCTCCAGGAGGGCATCTACTCTCCCAGGGCCTTTCTGCCTGGCAAGCTGCTGAAGGCCAACAGAAGCATATTGCTGCTCGATTTCATTGATAGGGTCCCCGAAAGAGTCCTCAACGCGGTGATCTATGCCCTCCAGGGCAGCTCCATCTCCATTGGCGTGCTGGAGCAGAAGGTACCCCTGGACACGCTGGTGGTGGCCACTGGCGGGGAGGCAGCCTTGCGGTCGTTACCCCTGGATTTGATGGACAACTTCGATGTCGTCCGCTTTGGCTACGTCAGCGACTTGGATAAACAGAAGGAAATCGTTGCCGGCCACCTCAGACACAGCACAGACAGCCTGGCTGAGCCAGTGATGGAGAAGGCCATCAGGATTGTTGATGAGACAAGGGGGCACGATGAGGTGGAACGGGGAGTGGGGACGCGGGGAATGATCAAATACGCCGAGATTCTGGCCCAGCTCCCTCAACTGCAATACCAGTCCGAGGATGAAATGCTGTCCGAGGGCGCAGTGGTTTCGCTGCCCCACCGCCTCAAACTGGCTCCTGAGGTTGATCTGCCCGGAAAGAGGGAGCAGATCATCGACCAGGTGGTCAGCAAGATAACAGGTAAGGAGAAGGCCAAGAAAGACCTGGCCACCTTGACCAAACAGGACGTTCTGGCTCTGGTAGAGGAGATCGTCAAGGAGGAGAAGTTCAGGAAGCCGCTGAAGTATGGCGCCTTCGATCTCCTGTTGAGGAGGATCAAGCGCTTCCCTGAATCCAAGCTGGCCCAGCTTTACCGGGAGATTGCCAGCCGTTTGCCAGAGCTTTATCCTGAGCGCTACAAGGCTGACAACCTCGATGCTGAGCTGCTGGCAGAGATCGAGGAGTACAGGAAAGAGAAGGAGAGGATAGCCAATATTCTTGAGCGAGAGGCGCTGGCCAAGACCCTCAAGTTCCTGGAAGAAGAGGATATCTTGCAGCGCACCAGCAGCGGGTGGACGCTGAGCCAGCGCGGCATTAACGTCCTCCTGGAGAGGCTGACGCCCAGGTTGGACGAAGGTGCCTACCTCTATGGCTACGGGAGGCACAGCGCCGGCAAGAAGCTGACGCTGGGGGAGGGCAAGGTGGTGGGTGCCCGGCGGTTCCGTTTTGGCGATAAGTATCGCGATATCTCTTTTCGGGACACCATAAAAGAGGCCATCCGTAATCGGAGACAGCAAATTACCAGAGAAGACATCATCGTTAGTACCAAAGACATCCGTACCCGGATGGACATAGTCCTGGTCGTAGACCTCTCAGGCACCATGCTTCAACTGGACAAGTTCTGGTTTGCTAAACAGAGTGCCATTGCCCTGTCGCTGGCTGCCGCCGCCTATAAAGATAGAGTAGCCATAGTCTCATTCTCCAATCTGGCTGAGGTCGTTGTTGACCTGACCACGAATCCGCATAAGGTGACTCGCCGGGTGCTCGACCTCGATCTACATGAGAACGCCTTCACCAACATTGGCTACGGCCTGCTGAAGGCCTGTGAGTTGCTGGAGCACCATCCCAAGGGAAGGGCAAAACAGCACATCATCCTTATCTCTGATGGTGATGCCACCGCCCCTCACCCCACCCCACAGAAGTACGCCCTCAGGCAAGCTGCCCTGGTAGCCCGCCGTGGCATTACCATATCTTGCATCTGTATCAACCAGCGGTCGGCTGACCCAGAGCTGATGCGAAGGATTGCCAAGACAGGAAAGGGAAGGATTTATCTTATCGGAGCTGAGGAGTTGCCTGCTGCTTTGCTTGAAGAGGCGGCTGCTGCCCGTATTTCGTACTGAGAAAGTGAGGCCCTGAGCTGACTTCCCCAGGTTTTGTCTGCACCGGATGTAGCTGCTTATGCGATGATATTCAGATTGAGATCGAGGACGGGCGGCTCGGCAAGATCGAGAATGCCTGTGCCAAGGGAGCAGCCTATCTTCGCTCCGGCGTTAATCCGCAGCGTCGGGCCAGGAGCCTGGTCAAAGGGCAGAGCGTGTCTGCGGAGGAGGCGGTAGAAGAAGCAGCGCGGCTTCTTTCGAGGGCCAAGAACTGCCTTATCTTCGGGTTTGATAGCTCTACACTGGAGACCCAGGCTATTGCTATCGAACTGGCACGAAAACTGGGTGCCGTGATTGATGATGCCTCATCCTTCTCCTGGGGCACTCTACTCGAGAGCCTGCTTCGGGGCGTATTGCCGACCTGCTCTCTTTCCGAAGTCAAGGACAACGCTGATCTACTCATATACTGGGGCTCTAATCCCCCCCATACTCACCCCAGACACCTTTCGAAGTTCACCTACTATGCCTATACTGACTACAACCCGGCCGGCTGGTTCCCGAAAGTAAAACTGAGTTGTTTTGAGGTGAGGGACACGGAGCTAAGTGTCATGTGCCAGCCCGTCTTCAAGATCAAGCCCGGGGGCGATAGGCATTTCATCAGGGCAGTTCTTGGGGAAGCACCAAGCGGGGCAAAGGATTCGCAGTCCTTCTTGAAAATGGTGATAGAGTCCCACTTCTGTGTCATATTCTGCGGTGCTGGCCTGAGCTATTCACTCGACGGCGAATTCGGCCCTTTCAGCGACATGGTGCGACGGTTCAGCCAGGCGATACGAGTGGCAGTCATTCCTATGGTGGCACAGGCAAACCTGCGGGGATTCAGCCAGTCACTGTACGCTCAAACCCAACACGTGAACCAGGTGAGCTTTGGGGCGGGCATTTCTCATGGGAACGAGTTCTCCTTTGTGGAGCAGGTGAGGAAGGGCCTCGCTGATTGTGTGCTGGTTGTGGGTTCAGATCCGTTCTCCACCTTGCCGCAATCGCTGATGGGAAATCTTCGGGGCACGAGCATCATTTGCCTTGACCGCTTCTCCACTCCTACGACAACTGCTGCTGACGTCGTCATAGCGACGGCGCTTCCAGGTCTGGAGTGCGGTGGCTCGATGGCACGAATGGATGGAGACCGTGTGATCCTGGTGGGGCCGAAGAAGGGAGATTATCCTACTGAAGAGGAAATCCTGAACCAGTTGCTACAGAGGATAGAATGATCATGCCCGAGCCTGAAAAAGGTGTCCCTTTAGTCATCGTCACCTACCAGGATATCTATCAGTGGATCGCCAGGCAGAGGGATGGCTGGGGCGATTCGTATCAGGCACAGTCAGCCACGATCCGGTTGTCGCCCGCCGATTTGAAGAACCTCGGTCTGAAGGATGGCGATCTGGTTGAGCTGGACAATGAAGCAGGCGCTGTCGTCGTAAAGACTAAGTCCGACCCTGCTTGTGAAGAAGGTACGGCGATCATGCCGGCCAGTTTGTACTCTAATCGGCTGGCAAGCTGTGATCCATCGCGTTCACGCTTGCCTAACCTCAAACGAATAGAGGTCATAGCCAGGCCGACCGGAAAAGGCGTCACGCCGCTCTCAGACCTCTTGGTGAGGAAAACAGTTGCCTAGGAAGAACCTTCAACCGCTCCAGATATATAGGTTGTTGCCGCGGACGAACTGTAAGCTCTGCGGTTGCCCTACTTGTTATGCCTTCGCCTTCGATCTCATAGGCAGAAATAAGCAACCCAGCGATTGTCCTGAACTCCTGAAAGACGAGTTCAAGGATTCTTACCGGATACTGAAGGAGCTTCTTGGGGAGGGAGAGCGTATCGAGGGCACCGACCATGTGATAGACAGGTCGAGATGCACTGGCTGCGGCGATTGCGTGATAGTTTGCAACAGGGCGCTTACTACGGTTACCTCCGGTGGGCGGCTTACTCAACGCGCCTCGGTGCCTCCAGCGCTCCAGGTGATCGACGGTAACCTTCAGGTGATAGACTGGTCAAGCTGCAAGCGTTCTGTGCCGGGGCTTGATATTTGCAACTTATGCGCTGAGAAATGTCCCTTCAGCACACTCGACCTGGTAAAACAAGAGGAAGAAGATAACGAAGAGGACTAACTGGTCTGTTTCTTGTCCCTGATATGTTTCGGCAACAACCTGCGCAGCCTACAGTGATATCGCCCCAGTTCCATGCCATAGCTAGTATTGAACTCTGACAGGGTGAGGAGCTTACCATCCCGATTCCTGGCCCTCTTCACCTTTATTCCTTCTGTTTCCCAGCCGTGTTCCTCTTGCAGTAATTTGACCATCCGGATCCTGTGTCTTGTGGGTATGTCCAGGTGCGACCTCACCAGAAGATGCCAGTCATCGGGTAGTTGCCCATAAAAGAGTCGATATAACTCAACCAGCAGGTCCATGCGGGCAGCCCGCCCCTCCCTCATCTCCGAGGTGCTGAAGAAGGTGCGTGGCATCATGGTCAGCGCTTCCTCTTTGGTTTCTACGGGGACAATAAGATGTTCCGGAATGGGTTCGGTTTCTCTCTTGGTGCCATCATCGCCGTGGTAAACCCACCACTTACTGCGGTCATATCTGTTGCCTGGCAAATAGCGGCCCCAGGTCCATCCCGAGGCTGGCCCCATTACCGTTCTGACGCCGAGGCGGGCATAGGCTGCTGCGGCAGCATACATCCTGTCTGGTAAGGCTCCCCAGATGAGCAGTGCAAAGGTGGTGTAGAGAGAGCCCTCTCCTACCTCCGGGATTCCGCCATATAGAGGAATACCGCCGGCAGCACGCGAATACATGTACATGTTGTTTGCCAGAGAGGTGGCGGTACAGCCCCCGCAGTTGATGATGGACCTTGGCTCGATCGAAGAGGTGTATTGCTCGAAGATATACTTCCCCTTCTTTTCGTTGAAATTGCGAGCTATCTCCCCCGCAGCGCATCCCGCTACGAAGACGATGCAGTTGCGCCTGGTCAGTTCATTAGCCAGCCAGCCGATGTCATCGCGGTAGGCATCGCCGCAACCCAGGATTACCACGATGCCGGGAGCATTGCCCCAGACCATGGAGAAAGCCGATTGCAGTATCTCAGTCAGCGGGAGAGGCCCTCTTCCTGCCCGCATGATAAGCTTATCGCTGCTGGCCTTCTTTCTCTCCGCTGCCACTATTACGTCGCGCAACGCCACTTTGCCCGGGCAGGCCTCCTCGCACTTGCCGCAGAAATAGCAGCCCTTCTCCACCTCAAAGAAGCCATCCCACTGGGCTTGGCTAAGCTGCCTGATTGCATTGGGCAAAGGTAGGCTATTGGGACAGGCATCGAAACAAAGATCACAATCGGCCTGGCACTTCTTGGCTTCCTGGATGGCTGACTCGTCGGAAAGAATGTAGCTGCCTGCTCTCTTCACCCTCTGGGCCACCTTCACGGCGATCTCACCAGCCTTTTCCACATCCCTCACCCAGGCTGCTTTCTCCCCCCCGACCAGGGCGTCCGCTATCTTGTCCACAGGGTCGTCTGTTCTGTCAGCCAGATTGCCGACTGATTGTTGACTTACCCAGATAAGCTTGGTCTGCACCCGCTCTGCCTCCGACAGAAGGTCCAGAGGCATGCAGCCAGCGCTGGCCACAACTACGTCAAACACACCGTTCCTGATAGCCTTTCCCGCCTTTACCATGGGGGCGATAATACGGCACCTGTTATAGAATCGGGCTGTATCATCCCCTGCCGGGCCTATTCCGCATATTTCGATCTTCTCTGTCAGGTCGTTCTGTTTGAGATATTCCACGGCGCACCAAGCTGGCAGGAAGTCGTCACCAGCGAAGGCTATTACTGGTTTACCCGGCTCTATGCTGGCCCATCCACCAGCCAAGTTAGCCGGTGGAAAGTTGTCCAATTCGTCAATTTTGTGGTTGGCGGCGGAGACGAAGCCGAAACAGGATACCTTCACCATCTCAGCCACTCCCATGGCCAGCAGCAGGACGGATCCGGCGTGCATTGCCATACCTTCGAAATCCGCTGCCGTGCCCGTACCGGAGTAGCTTGCCTGGAAGAGCCTGGCTAGCTGCGCTTCTCCATAGGAAAGCACTCTGTCCAGGTCAGCGAGGTTCTTCACGTACATGCCGCTCAAGGTGCCAATAGGCGGGCAGTGGTCAGACATGGTCAGGAGTTCGCCCATGCTGACAGGTTTGTCTTTGGCCCATACCTTGAGGGCGTAGTTCAGGAGATCGCGGCTGGCTATCATCTGGCTAACGCAGCCACGGCATGCCTTCCTCAAGCTCAGCCTGCCCTGAAAGGACTCTATTTCCAGTCCGCACTTCCCTTTGCCCTTTCTCAGATGGCAGGGGCCTTGGCCACAATCAGTGCATGCCTCTTGAAGCTGCGTGTACAGCGGCTGGTATCTCTCAAGCAGAGTGTGATCCCAGTCCGCTATATCTGCGTCATCGGGGAAAATGTTCAACCGTGCCCCAAATTGAGCATAGCGGCTCTCGACGAAATCCTTTTCCAGAATTTCCGTAACTATATCCTCAATGCCGCGAGGGTCACGTACCACCTGGCTGATATCGACTTCATGGGGCCCGATATGTGCGATCCTCTTATCTGCCACTATAACACTCCTTGGCAGCGGTCAAAGGAAAATTAAAGCCAGTTATCCCAGGAACTCGGTTTCCTTCATGCATTTCTCGCATACTTTCAATTTCTGCGCCGCTGACTTCATGGGGCTGGTTATCCTCCCCATCATCCTCTGACCGGGCCTAGTGGATTCGATGCGAACCTCCCGGACACACTCGTCACACAGTGCGATGCTGCACTGATGGCACGTCCACTGTGCTTCCTTCTTCTGGCATACAGCACACATTTTTTCTGCCATGGTTCCCCCGATCTTAGTTCAATCATCAGGCCAGTCTTCCCCCGGGAGGGGCAGCTTCAGTGGCTGGGGTTGGCCGTCTTTCCAGAACATCTTCACTATCGGGTGGCCTCTTTTCACCAGCAGCTCCTTCAACTCCAGGGGGTCTATGGTTTCCTCATCAGTAACAATCTTGTCGTAGACCTCTTCCGGTATGACGTCTGCTATTTCCCGCTTGAGTTCGGCTGGCATCCAGACTATGCGATTCCAGCCGCCATCGCCTCGGAGGAAATTCTTGCTGCCCATACCGGCGATGGAAAGCCCTTTGAACCCGTGGTTCTGCGACCCGCCAGAAATCTGACCTGCCAAAGTGGAGAACTTGATACCGAGCGGCGTCATCTTGGTATAGCGCCGCATAGCTAGACCAATGCCATCTACTTCTGGTATGTAGAAGGACGCCGCCTCGAAGCAGCCGCAGTTGGTGGTGGGATACTTTATGCTACTGTAAATATGCACACGCTTCACCAGATGGTTGCACCTCTCCCATATGGCCTCGTCCACTCCACTGTAGTGTCCCACCTCAGGGTCTAGACATTCGCCCTTGGGAATGGTGAAAACATAGCCCTCTGGGTCCAGCTCCGCTGTAACCTTGGCGGAATCGTAGCCTATGATGCCGCAGTAAGGCAGAGAGCTGGGTGTGAGAACACAGGCGTGGTTTGGAGCCAGGGACTTGCATATCGTGCAGCCATAGAAGGTGTCTACATCCTCATCATCGTACAGTTCCTTGGCACTGATGATTTTGAATTTCTCTTTCGCCCATTCCACCAGCGGGTCTATCATCTCAACGCCACCGACCTCAGGAGCCCCCACAGCCCAGAAGAACGCCACCGCGTCTACCTGGGGAATAAGCGTCTTGGCCGTGGCGTAGCAGAATTGTGATATCTTGGCAAAGGTAAGCCTGTCAGCAACCTCTTTGTTGATTCGTATCCACAGGCCGTCCGGCGAACCGAAGAGCATGAACCCCTCTATCCCTTGCAGCGCTGTCCCTATCTGCCTCGATACATATCCCTGGTGCCCCGGAGTCAATTCCTTGCCATAGACCCTTATGGTGAACCCGCCGGGCAGCGAAGTGCCAGGCTTGACTTCTGGTATGTCTGGCCCGATCAGTTTCACCTCACCGTCTTTCACCTTCTCCGGGTCTTCCTCAATGTAGAAGATGGAAAACATCTTGTAGTCCCACTTCGGCCCACCCAGCTCGAGATGCATGTCAGCCTTCTTGACCTCGCTCAACCATCTCAGGCCCAGTCCGATATCGTCCAGCCCATCCCACAGATGGTCGAGATCGGTCGGCAACTGGAATATCCTTCCCTGTGGGAGTTTTGTTACTGCTTCTTCCTCTGGAATTGCCATTTGCACCCCCTACGTGGATCGTTTGCTACCATCTGCCACCAGCTTGCTCTGCTTCGGCCCCATTCACCCCATTTCCCTGAGCCGGTGACCTCATTTCTATGTTCACCTTCAGCCGGAGAGCTCTACTTTTCCGCCGCCCCCCTCAGGCGCAACGGCAACTGACTGCGCAGCCTGGTGTTATAGATGCCTTGCTCCATGCCATAGCTGGCGGCAAATTCTGACAGGGTCAGAAGCCTGCCATCACGGTGCTTGGCTTTCTTGATCTTCATTCCTTCTGTTTCCCAGCCTTGTTGGGCTGCCAGCAGGTTGACCATGTGCCTCCTGTGTCTCGGCGGCAGCTCAAAATCTGATCTGACCAGGAGGTGCCAGTCTTCAGGAAGTTGGTTATAGAAGCGCAGGTAATAGTCGATCAGAACCTCCAGGTGGGTAGCCCGGCTCTCTCTGTAGTCTTTTACAGTCAAGACAGACCTGGCCAGCATGGTTAGTGCTTCCTCTTTAGTTTCCACTGGCACAATTAGGTGCTCCTTCACTGGTTCAACTTCTCGTCTCTTACCCGTTTCCCCGTGATGTACCCACCACTTGCTCTGGTCATACCTGTTACCAACCAGGTAGCGATTCCATCCCAGGGATGAAGCCGGGCCCACTATCACCGTTGAGCCCAGACGAGCCCACGCGGCCGCCACAGCGTACATCCTGTCCGGTAGAGCCCCCCACATGATAATTGACTGTGCCCCACCAAGACTGATCGAGTCTCCTAGCGGGGCTATGTTGCCATAGAGGTGGATGCCACCAGAAGGGCGGAGCATCAGGTACATCGGGACTGACTGACAAATGGCAGAGCAACTGCCGCAGTTAACTAGATTCCTTGCTGCACAGGTAGCTGGGTATTGCTGAAAAAGATACTTCCCTTTCGTTTTGCTGAAGGAGCGGGCCACTTCGGCTCCGGAGCATCCTGCAACGAAAACCATGCAGCCGCCGTTGAGCAATTCATCGGCTATCCAGGCGATCTCTTCTTGGCGGGCATCGCCGCAGCCGAAGATAGTAACCATGGCGGGGATACTGCCCCAGCCTACAGCAAAAGCCGATTGCAGCAACTCGGTAATCGATATGGGCCCTCTGCCGGCCCTCATTACGAATTTGTCAGCGCCAGCCTGCTTTCTCTCGGCAGCCACTATGATGTCGCGCAACGGAACCTTGCTGGGGCAGGCGTCTTCACAGGCACCGCAGAAACTGCAACCCTTCTCTACCTCAAAGAAACCATCCCAGTTACCTTCAGCGAGCTGCCTTACTGCCTTAGATACGGGCAGGCCGACAGGACAAACAATGGAACAGATATCACAGTCCTTCTTATGGTTCTTGGCCTGCTTGGTGGCCTCGTCCTCAGCGATGGTATAGTTGCCCCGCCTCTTCACCTTTTGGGCGAGCTTTACTGCGACTTCCCCTGCCTTCTCTGGGTCCCTGATCCAGGCTGCCTTTTCACCAGCAGCTAAGGCGTCGACTATCTTGTCAACTGGCTCGTCGGTGCTGTCGGTCAATTCGTCGGTCGCATGATGACCCACCCATATAGCCTTGCTTTCCACCCTGGCTGCCTCAGATAGAAGGTCCAAGGGCAAGCATCCCGGACTGATGACCACCACATCGAATACGCCATTCCGAATTGCTTTTGCTGCCCGTACCATTGGGGCGACAATACGACACTTATCGTAGAACCTGGCTACATCATCGCCTGCCGCACCTATGCCACATATTTCGATCTGCTCGGTCAGACCATTTTTCTTGGCGTAATCTATGGCACACCATGCCGACAAGAAATCATCGCCGACAAAGGCTATAACTGGCTTGCCCTTTTCGATGGATGCCCATCCTCCAGCCAGAGCCGCTGGAGGGAACTGTTCCAGTTGGTCGAGTGCCTGGTTTGCAGCGCTGGGGAAGCCGTAGCAGGAAATCTTCAGCATCTCAGCCACTCCCATGGCAAGCAGCAGGACGGAACCGGCATGCAGTACCATGCTTTCGAAATCCACTGCTCTTCCCGTACCTGAGTAACTGGCCTGAAACAGCTTGGCCAGCTGTGCTTCCCCATACGAGAGCGCTTTGTTCACGTCTTTAAGATTCTTTATGTATAACCCTGACAGGACGCTTATGGCAGGGGCGCAGTCGGAGATGCTCAGAATGTCCCCCATGCTAACAGGCGTATCTTCCGGCCACCGCTTGAGGGCATAGTTCAGCAACTCACGGCTGGCCACCATCTGCGTCATGCAGCCGCGGCATGCCTTTCGTAGGCTCAACCTGCCCTGGAAAGACTCCATATCCAGTCCACACTTTCCCTGGCCTTCCTTCAGATTGCAGGGGCCTGAGCCGCAGTCAGCGCACACCCCCTGGGGGTGCATATACAATGGCGGGCATTTATCCAGCAGAGAATAGTCTAACTCCGCTATGTCTGCTGCATCGGGCAGGAGAGTTATCTTTCCCCCGAAATTACTCTGGTGGCCCTCAACAAAGTCGTTCTCCATTATTTCGACGACCATGTCTTCCATGCCCCGGGGATCACGCACCACTTCACGGATATCAACTTCCAGGGACCCGACGCGAGCGATTCTCTTATCTTTCACAACTCTTTCCCTCCGATATACCTGTACTCAAGCAATGAAGCGAGCCCAGACCGTTCTGAAACTCGCTTTGTGGACCAGGAGCCGATAGCTCAGGAAAAACCATCGTTAATGGAAGACATCTACTTCGACCATTGCCTAACCTGCAGTCGCAGCGAAACAGCCTCGGAGCAACTCCCACTCAGTCAACGAAATCCACTTCCTTCATGCACTTCTCACACACCTTCTGCTTTTTCATTCCTGACTTCAAGGGGCTGGTCAGCACACCCAGCACCCGTTGGCCGGGGTTCTCCTTCATCACCTCCCGGACGCACTCCGCGCACAGCGGAATGCCGCACACGCTGCAAGTCCACTCTACTTCCTTTTTGCGACAGACACCACAGACCTCATCTCCCATCTTTCACCTCCAAAGCTACTCCTCTGACCAATCTGCCCCTGGCAATGGTACCTTGAGTGGTTGAGGCTCACCATTCTTCCAGAACTTCTCCACTATCGGGTGTTTTTTCTTCTTGAGAAACTCCTTCAGTTCGATAGGATCAATGGTATCCTCTTCAGTGGCAATCTTGTCGTAGATCTCCTCTGGAATGTATTCTGCTACCTCACGTTTCATGTCTGCGGGCATCCAGACTATTCTGTTCCAGCCACCATCACCCTTGAGGAAAGTCTTGCTCTGAATGGATCGTACGGATATCCCTTTGTTCCCGTGGTTCTGCGAGCCGCCGGAAATCATGCCAGCTAGCCGTGAGAACTTGATACCCAGGGGAGTCACACCTATGTACCGGCGTATGGCCAGTCCAAGGCCGTCCACTTCCGGAATATAGAACGCTGCCCCCTCAAAGCAGCCGCAGTTAGTGGTAGGGTATTTTATGGCACTGAATATGTTGACGTGCTTTACCTGGTGGTTGGACCTCTCGTAAACAGCCGCATCCACGCCAGTGTAGCTCCCCAGTTCGGCGTTCAAGCACTCGCCTTTGGGCATGGGGAAGATGTAGCCTTCCGGATCCATTTCTACTGTCACCTGAGCCGATGTATAGGAAAGGATACCGCAATAGGGTATCTGGCTGGGCGTAATGGCGCACACGTGGTTGGGCGCTAGCGACTTACAAATGGTGCAGCCATAAAAGATGTCCACATCCTCGTCTTCCATGGTCAAAGCCATCTCCTGGGCTTTCAACCTTTGAATCCCCAGTTTGTAAAGCGGCTCTATAAGTCCTATGCCACCGACCTCGGGAGCCCCGATTATCCACCGAAACTCCATGGCTTCCACATGAGGGACCACAGTCCTTACGTAGGCATGTAAAATCTGGCATAACTTCGGGAAGGTCAGCCTGCCTACCACCGACTTGCTTATTCTCATCCATGGAGCCTGGAAGGTGCCAAAGGCCATATACCCTTCTATACCATGCAGCGACATGGCCATCTGACGTTCAATATACTCACGATGTCTCTGACCTATTCCCTTGCCATAGACCTTGATGTCCCAGGCCATAGGGACGGAAGTGCCTGGCTGGACCTCATGTATGTCGGGGCCAATCAAGGTCACTATGCCGTTTCTGACCTTCTGCGGGTCTTCAATGATCTCAAGGATGGTATAGCTCTTATACTCCCACTTTGGCCCAGACAGCTCAATTTGCATGTCGGCCTTCTTCACTTCAGCCACCCATCGTATTCCCAAGCCGATGTCCTTCAGCCCATCCCACAGATGGTCAGGGTCTGTGGGCAACTGGAACTCTCTGCCTGGTGGCATCTTTACTTCAACATCTTGCCCCAAAGTCACTGTGACCTCCTGTTATGCGCCTTCTCCCTGTTCCGGCATGGGCTAGCCAATAGAAGTATACGTAACTTATGCTGAGAAAAGTCAGAACTCCTCAGGAATCGCTTGCCGGGGAGCAAACAAACTCTTTCCCACATCTCGCTGGGGCTCACCAGCACAAGCTAGGCCCTCTTTCGGTCTCTCAACCTCTTGCCACTTGGCGAGACTATCACTGAGCCATTATGGTCTTGGGCACCATTTTGATCAGTTCCTCTACAGTCCAAGCCCCTTCCTTCTTGTAGTCTCTGTAGAGGCCCTTGTACTCCACTGGAGCCGAGTACACGGCCACCCGCCCACCACCACAGCCGATTACCTTGCCGTTTACAATGCTGGCTTCTTCTGTGCAAAGATATGCCACCACCGGGGCTACATACTCCGGTCCAGGCATATTGATCAGTTCGTCGTAGTAGTCCGGGCTAATCATGCCTGCCTCAAGTCCCGCCTTGAATCTGGCCTTCACTTCGTCGTCCAGCGTCATCCTGGTCGCTGCAATAGGGGCGATGGCGTTGACAGTTACATTGTACTTCCCAAGTTCTTGTGCAGTGGTGTAGGTCAAACTGACAATCCCCCCTTTGGCAGCGCTGTAGTTGGGCTGCCCTGGGCTGCCTCGCCAGGCATCAGAGGTGGTACTTACTATTCGGCCCCACTTCTGTTCCCTCATCAATCTAGAGGCGTGGCGGATCATGTTGAACGTCCCCTTGAGGTGGACGGTGAGCACCGCATCCCATTCTTCTTCTGTCATGTTGAAGACCATGCGGTCACGAAGGATGCCAGCGCAATTGACCAGGATGTCTATCCGGCCGAAATTATCCACGCAACTCTTTATCATGCGCTCGGCGGCAGCGAAGTCGGTTACCGATTCCGTGCCAGGGATAGCCACGCCCCCAGCCTTCTTGATCTCGGCTACTACCTCCGCCGCGGGACCCTTATCAGCCCCCTCCCCCCCCTTGGTCCCGCCCAGGTCGCACACCACTACCTTCGCCCCCTGAGCGGCCAACTCTAGAGCCACCGCTCTACCGATACCCCTCCCAGCACCAGTGACCACAGCATTCTTGCCTTCCAGTTTCTTGCTCATGCCTTACCTCCTTATGAACAAATAATTTAGTAGCTAAAGTACAGGATTACTCCTCGTCTTCCTCTTCCGCCAGGAGCCTTTCCTGGATGAGATGAGCAGCCCTGGTGCTCATATAAGCGTCGAAGCTCATCTTACTCATATAGAAATGCTTCTGGAATTCCTTGTCAGATGGTGACCCAATGATGCATATCGTCGTGTGCTCCTCAGGGTTACAGAACCAGACTGTCAGCCCCGAGTCTTTCATGGCAAAATACCGCCGACCTTCTTCCTCGGTGAGGAACTCTATCAGCAGGTACTCGTTCGCTGGCGGCAATACCAGTATACAATCGACATCGCGCTTGACCGCCCGTATTGCTGCCAGTTGAATGAGTGCCTCAACCGCCTCATCCAGACTTTCGCGCACCAGTCCCACAATCTCGCAAGTACCACTGGCTGTTTTCCGTTTCGCCCGGAAATCAGGCTGCACAAAACCAATATAGGATGTTGGCTTCAGCTCATAGCCCACTTGTTGCATCAGCCGCTGCGCCTCATCCAGCAACTCTGAAGCACTGAAAACGTAGTGCCGGAATGCGCCCTGGCTAACTCTATTCTTGATTTTCTCGGCCTGGTTATCCACTTCAGACTAAGATTTTTCCAGCACCTGGACTAGCGTGGTCAGTTCCTTTTGCCATTCCTTGAAAGAGTTCACGTCAGGTAGAGAATAAGTCGCCGCCTCCACGTAGGTGCTGCCAAGCGACACACTCTCGGCATCAGAGACGGCAGAGGCCAGGTTTGCAGTCAATATAGGGCTATAGCCCATGAAGACTAGAACCTCAGGTTTGCCATCGATGAGGGGGTAATGCCACTCATACCGCATGAAGTTTACCACTTCGGCTGCCCATGCCTTCCCGGTGTCCATCCCTCTGTCCCTCAGACCATTAACCGTGTTCCCTGTAGCAGCCACAGGCGCTTTTATCTTCCTGGATATCTCCACTACATAATCCAGCAAGCTTTTGCCTTCGAATTCGATCTGATCACATAAAGCGCCAGCTAGTATTAGCACCTTCTTTTTGCTGCCCAGATATTGGCCTAACCATGATGCGTCTTTAACAGTCATCTATCCTCTCCTTGCCAGTAGACCCTCAGAGTTCTTGCACGGGCAGCGTCCTCACGAAAAGTTGCCAGGTCATCCTGACGCCCTATGCCGCAGCCGACAGCGGATTTCGACCTGGTCAGCAACCTACTATCTAGATGTTCAGTCTTTCGAATCACTGCCTTTACCTGTCATTCCCTGTTCATTATATTGATCAGCTTCCATGGCAATTCAATAGCGATTGAGCAAGTTGATACTTGGAAGGAAATACGCTTCGAGGACACTCTCGTACCTGCGATATACCTCGATAGAACAATGAGGGCTTGCGGTATACTCAGTTTCCTTCAGTTTCTGATGCAATCCTTCTTACCAGTATACCCATGTTGTGCCCCTGATAGGCACTCATGTCTCTTCCTAGCTAGTCCAAACACCGAGCTTCAAACTCTAGGCTTAAACCCTATCTAAAGTATAACGATAGGCAGCTTGGGGTGTCAAGCGTGACCTCGGAGGCTGCCTATTGTGGTCCTTCCCCCAAGAGTGACTTTACAAGGGGAAAAGACGGTGGATACGTGGGTAGACAGGCTCGTTGCAGTGCTCTTGCGCACAATTCATCGCTATGATATATTGGCCACTGGGAATAGCGCCAACAGAACTGTGACGTGGAAGAGCACAGTCGTCTGTACGGAGATCGAAACATATTGTGTACACGCAAAGCCCATTATGAATGTGAATCCAGACTAATCAGGTATTCCTGCCAAGGTAGGCTCCCATGTCCGAACCGCTGCTGAGGACCAGACTTCGTATTCCAGCAGTTCCATTGGTGTTAGTGCAGAACGTGTACTCAGGCACTGGCGCGCTTCAGGCAACTCGGTCTCCTCAAGCTAGTCGAATTCCAGCATCCGGTGCCTGCTTTGCGTGTCCTCAAATTTGCCTTTTGGCAGATGACAGGACAGCAGAAAAGAGTGTGAAAAGCAAAGTGAAAAGGGGGTGAATCATGCTTACCAAAAATGACGAGCTTCTGTGTCACCAGATCGTGTCCACCTTTGACCACGTGGGAACCAGCGACCCGAAGTGGACGGAAAGGATAGTGGTTTTTGCCTTCGATACTTCGAGCAAGATGAACTTCATGACCGGCCTCGCTCGCTACGCTAATCGGAATATCATGGATGCCTATGGCATGGTGACTGTTGATAACAAAACAGCCCACGTTGTCAGGGTTTCTCGTGAGCTGCGTCCCGAAACCGCCGATCTCAAGGTTGGCCCCTACTCTTACGAGGTTGTTGAGCCATTGAAGAGAATACGGGCAGCCCTTGGTGAGAATGAGTACGGCCTCAGCTTCCAAATAGACTTTGAGGGGAACTTCCCCCCCTACGAGCAGGTACCCATGTTCTTTCGGTCTCGGGGCAGGGTACGAGAGGACGCCAGACGTTACTATCAGGTGGGCAGGCCGAGCGGCTGGATCAAAGTCGATGGCAAGACCTATGAGGTCAACAAGGCAAAATGGCGGATAGGCAGAGATCATTCCTGGGGTGTCAGACACGGCTCTGGAGGGGGTACCTTGCGAGATCCCCTGGCACAGCCAGAGGATGTCCCGCCGGGAGTCCTCTACTGCATGGGCATCTTCGATTTTGAAAAATGGCTGATCCATTTCGCCGTCAGAGAGGACTCAGAGGGCAAGCCCTGGCATTTCGAAGGCTGGGTGTTTTATCCCTATGGAAGCAAGAAAGAGGGAGAAGTGCTCAACCTGGTAAGCGTGGAGCATGACTTTCAGTTCCGTTCCGCCCTCAGGATAATAAAATCTGGACGCGTTATCCTTAACGCCGCCGATGGCTCCAAGAGAGAGATTTCGATACGCCCTCTGAGTACCTACTACCCCGCGCCTGCCGGCTATGAGTACTATAAGGATTATATGTCCGGCATTTGGAAGGGACCTTCCTATATAGACGGTTTCAAACTGGACGTCACTGACCCCGATGTGTTAAGAAAAAGTTGGAATGACCCCCTCACCGAAACATGGTGTGAGGTGCGCTGTGGTGACGAGGTTGGCTACGGAAACTTCGAGATGTTTTTCGCTGGGAAGTATCCCAGGTACGGATACCAAGGGTACTAGTGCTTCGCAACGTGAGACCCTTCGCTACGCTCAGGGTAACAGTGTCCATAGGTGTCATTCTGATCCGCCCGCCTGAGGCGGGAGAAGAATCTCGGTTGTTACGCCGAACCAGGCCAAAGAGGCAGGCCTACGATATAAGGATTTAGCGATGTTATGTAGTCTTGGTTGGTAAGCCTGGGAGAAATCCAGGAAAGGGAGGTACCATGCTTCCACGGGAGGCAAACCTATCGGAAATACAATCAAAGCTCATACCCTGGTTGCGAAAGAAGATGCCCCAGGCCGAGAACCTATCTATGTCAAGCATGAAACGATCGGAATCCGGGAATTCCACCGAGACTTTTGTCTTTGACCTGACCTGGGATGAAGCTGGACGAAATCGGTCAGAAGGGATGGTTCTTCGCCGCCCCCCGCAGTCCCCCCTTTTCCCCGACTACGATCTGAGGAGACAGGTTGGCGTCATGCAGCGTCTACAGGAAACGAACATCCCCGTGCCCAGAGTCTACTGGCTGGAGAGGGACGAGAGCATACTCGGCACCCCTTTCTACATCATGGGCAAGATAGAGGGGAACGCCCCGGCCGATTACCCGTCTTACCACTCCGTTGGGGTTTACTATGATGCCACTCCCCAGCAGCGGGCAAAGATGTGGTGGGGATGTGTAGAAGCCATATCCAAAGTCCACAAGCTTGATTGGAGAAGCCTGGGCTTTTCCTTCCTGGGCGTTCCTAAGGAAGGTATCGGCTTCCTGGATGGGTTCCTGGACTACTACAAGCGGTACCTCAATTGGGTCAAGGAAGATCCACAAGAACCTCAACCTATCCTGGAGGCAGCACTAGAGTGGCTTAAGGAAAACCAGTACGCCCCCGAGCGTATAACTCTATGCTGGGGCGATAGCCGAATGTCTAACATCCTTTACGGCCCCGATTTCGAGGTGCGGGCGGTGCTGGACTGGGAGATATCCTACCTTGCAGACCCCGAATCCGATCTGGGTTGGCTTTTCTTCCTGGAGTGGGCCAACACTGAGTCCACCGGTATCCCCCCTCTAGAAGGCACCCCTGGAAGAGAAGAGACCATACAGCGCTACGAAGAGCTGACAGGCTGGAAGGTGAGAAACCTCTTCTATAATGAGGTCCTGGCTTGCGTTAGGCTCGGGGTGACCATGTTTAGGATATACAAGATCCTGAGGAGAGGCGGCATCCCGCTACCGGAGGGCTACGAGTTGAATAATTACGTTACTCAGAGACTGGCCAGCCTGCTGGGTTTGCCTCCTCCATGAGCAGACAGGTAACTCAGTAACTGAAAGGAGGGCTCAAATGACACGCAAGGTTAAGATGTCTGCTATCTGTCTTTTGGTCTTAGTCCTGCTGGTGCCACTTTCCTTGGGTTGCGGGGGCAAAGATGGGAGGGGGTAACTATCACTATAGGCCAGATCACGGATTTTACAGGCCCAAGCGCGGCTGCGTGTATCCCCATGCACCAGGCCATTCAGGATTTGGTCAAGTACTACAATGACGAGGAACTGATACCAGGGGCCAAACTGCGGCTAGTCAGCTATGACACTCGTACCGATCCTTCCAGGTACACGCTTGCCTATGACTGGTGCAAGGAGCGTGGGGCGACCATCATGCTCGCGATGGTCACGGGGTCCGCGCAGACGATAAGACCCTTTGCGGAGAGAGACGAGATTCCAGTAGCTACCCCCTCATACGACGAGCCCGCAGTAGAGCCTCCGGGATGGGTATTCGCCTTCTGCGCCGCTTTCAAGCCTCAGGTGAAAACCCTCCTGAAATGGCTCAACGAAAACCACTGGGACTATAAGCAGGGAAGCCCTAAGCTTGGGCATTACGATTGGGAGATGCCCATAGCACTGGATACGAAGGACGGAATAAGGGAGTATTGCCAGGATCATCCGGATCAGTTTGACTATGTTGGCAGTTTCATAGCCCCTATGGGCTCAATGAGCGCTGCTGGTGAGGCGGGGAAGCTGAAAGACTGCGACTATGTCTGGGGGACCATGTTCGGGGGGGCCGTTATTATGAAATCCTTCTCCGACAGGGGGTATCACACCCAGTTTATCGCCGACTCCGGTAGCTTCGGCTTCTACAAGTTCATGGTGAACCGCGTTGGCTGGGAGACTCTTGATGGATACATCACCACCATGACAGCCCCCTGGTTTGACGAAGATAATGCAGCAGTGGCCTTCATCAAAGAAGTCATTAGCAGGTACCGCCCTGGGAAAACTCCTGAAGATATGGACGGGGCTTACCATGGCTCGTTCTTACTGATGTATTCTATGTTTGAGGTCCTGCGGCAGGCAGTGGAAAAGGTTGGAGCCGAGGATTTTGATGGCCAGGCCTTCTGCGACGCCGCAGTGAAGTATAGCCTACAAATGGAGGGTTTCCCGCAGTGCTATTTCACTGACACTGTGCGGTATCTGGTACATCAGTGCGCCATATATAGATGGAGCGCCGAGGCTCAGGGACTGGTTAAGCTCACCGATTGGCTGCCTTTTGGCGAGTGAAACGTGCCGCACTCAAGACAGTGTTTTCTTAAATGGCAAAACCGGGTGGAATTCTGCTGTGCCAGACGAGGCACGCTGTCGGGACGATAGCACCCCGGGAAGAAGAGATAACAGAAGGAGGTTTGGCAACATGTCTTCGAAGAAGTCCAAGGAACGGAATGATTATAGTGGTCCGATACAGGACAGGGTGCCGCTGGAGGAATTCTCAAAAGAGTTCTTGCTGAAGCTGATGAGGCTATGGGGAGAACTGTGGGAAGCCTTCACGGCTGAGGTGACCAGGATAGGAGCGGAAATGGAAGGAGTCGGGCCAGTCAAGGCCGGGGAGATGGTAGCCAGAGCTATGGAGACCGTAACCCCTCCGATATTTGCAAGGGTGGCCCAGTTGGCCAAGGTTGATGTGAACACTGTTGAGGGCCGGATGAAGGCCGGTGGTCTGTGTATGGACAATATGTACGACCACTATCCAGGTCACTATGAAGTAAAGAGTGACAAGGAGGTCATATTGACCTACAGCCGATGCCACGTCATGGATAAGAAGACGGTAGGTGACGACATCAACGTTTTGCGCTATGTCTGTCAGTACGTGGAACCTAGATTTGCGATGGCTTATCTGAACTATCCTGGCGTTCGCAAGATAAACGTGACTATGCTCAAGATACCTGACAGTCTGACACCAAAGCCTGGGGAACCTGTCTGCATTTGGAGGTTTGCATTCGAGGAATAGGCTACCTCAAAGCACATTGAGATCGCGACCATTCGTTTTCACAGAAAATATTGATCGCGAAGAAAGACAGCCGGAGGTGAACAGGTGAAAAAGACAAACACGAAAATATTGTGGCAGGGCATCTGGACACGCGAGACACCATTCTTTGATGCTGCCCCTATATGGCAAGGGCATATCGAGTTGTTCAAGAGAATAGCCCGAACAGACACAAGGATTGAGATGAGGTACCCTAAGAGGTCTACCTACTTCACAAGCCACTCTTACCTGGAACTCCTGAACAACGCCGAAGTGGTCAAGGGAATAATCGAGGGTGAGAAGGAGGGGTTTGATGTTGCGGTGATAGGCTGCGGCAATGACCCTGGATTGCATGAAGCTCGTGAAGCAGTGAGCATACCCGTGGTGGGGATAACAGAGTCCGCCATGCACCTGGCTTGCCTCCTGGGAGCCAGGTTCGCCACGATAGGCACAGACCGGAAATCCATCCCACTGGTGGAGCGTAACATCAAGCTATACGGCCTGGAAGGCAGGGCAATAGCTAGGCCAGCGCGGTCATGCGAAGACTACAATACCGAGATTCCGAGATGGTTTGCGTCAGTCGACTTCACAAGGCAAAATGTTATCCCTGCTTTCGAAAGGGTAGCTAAGGAGTGCATCGATGATGGCGCAGAGGTAATTGTCACCGCCTGTGGTGCCTTCGCTGCCTTGACTTTAGCGGGGTACAACAAAGTGACGGGTACGGAAGTTCCGGTGATCGAAAATGTGGCCATCGGTGTTAAGATGGCCGAACTACTGTCAGACATCAGGAAGACCTTGGGCATCTCCACAAGTAAGCAACTTACCTATCAGTCGCTTCTTCCAGCGGAGATGATTGAAGATATAGCAAAACCATTCTTCTAGCGAGGGACAAGACAGACTGTCGCCTAACATGCCGAACACGGTCAAGTTGACAAAGGATGCAATCTGTTCAAGAATGTAATTACAGCGTGTCACTAAAGGAGGGTACATTAGCAAGCCGGAGCATGTAAATACTTCATGAAGTTGTGGAAAACTACATCGCCGCTCACAGGTCTTTCGATGTACCTTTGCTCGAGGATAGAGCTAGCCGAACTGTTTGACACCAGGACAGGCATGCCTGCCAGCAAGATCGGTACAAAGCGGCTGGGAGGACGGCCTCAGCCGTGGGACACCAGTGACTACCTAGCTATCTCCTCATTGCGAGCCAACTCAGCTTAGAAAGAGAGTGCCTTAAAGGGGGAAAATAAAGTGCAAACAAGCATAAAGTCCAGGGCGTTAAAAGAGTTTGCCGAAGCGACTGCCACCCTCGCCAATCCAGCAGTGGAGGAATGGAAGAGACAGGGGGGAAAGGTGGTGGGATACTTCTGCTCCTATTTCCCAGAGGAGATTGCCACCGCTGCTGGTTTCCTTCCCTTCCGGATGAGGGCCACAGGCAGCAAAGGGACGGAACTGGCAGACGCGTATCTGAGCAGTATTAACTGTAGTTTTACCCGTCATTGCTTTAACATGGGGCTGCTGGGCGAGTATGGATTCATTGATGGGGCTGTTTGTCTCAGCACTTGCGACCACGTCCGCCGTGTCTACGATAACTGGAAATGGAAGGTAAATACTCCTTTCGTGCACATGATGAGCCTTCCCAAGAAGGTCGAGGAACCGCAGGTGGGTTGGTACCGGGACGAAATGGTAAACCTCAAGCAGGCCCTGGAGAAGCATTTCAGCGTCAAAATCACTGATGATCGTCTGTGGGAGGCAATAAGGCTCCACAACGAAACGCGACGTCTCCAGAGACAGCTCTATGAACTGAGAAAAAGGCAAAATCCGCCGATCACCGGCGCTGAAGCGCTATCGGTCATGGTAGCCGGTACTGCCATGCCCAAGCAGCAATACAACCTATTGTTGAGAGAGCTACTGGATGAGATAAGCCAGCGGGAGGGCAATGCTGACTACAAGGCGAGACTGATGATATTGGGCGGCATCCTTGATGACCCAGGCTACATTGAGGTAATCGAGGAACAGGGTGGCCTGGTGGTCACCGACATGCTGTGCTTTGGCACCAAAATCATGTGGAAGGATGTCCCCGAGGGGACAGGCGATCCTCTGGCAGCCCTGGCGCAGTACTATATCGCAGAACGCCCTTCCTGCCCGCGAATGTTTGGGGATTATCCCCGAAGGGCTGACTTCGTCAGGGATATGGTTCGAGAGTTCAAGGTGGACGGAATTATTGGCGAGCGGCTAATCTTTTGCGATCTGTGGGCGCTTGAGCATTACCTGCAGGCCAAGGAGTCCAAGGCTGGAGGTGTTCCTTATCTAATATTAGATAGGGAGTATCTTCTGGCAGGCATCGGCCAGTTAAGGACAAGGGTCCAGGCATTCCTGGAAACAATAAGGAGGTAGACCATGCAGCAGCAGACGTTGCAGGAAAAGCGGCTGGAGAAGCTCCTAAGAGAGCGCGAGATAATCGAGTTGATGGTAAAGGCTTTCACGCAGTCTCCAACAGAGGATGACAAGCTGAATACCGATCTGGCCAAAGTGACCCTGGAGCACCACGACAGAATCATAAGGTGTGTTAAGGAGGGTAAGCCCTTCATCTACAGCTACTACGCCTGCGCGCCAGAGATATACGCCGCTATGGATCTGCCCTGGTACAGCTTTCTGGAGCTCCCGTTCACAGGGGCTCTTTTGCCCACGCTGCAAGAGGACATCGACGGAAGCGACAAGTTGTTCGCAAACGATCTGTGTACTATCATTAGGGTGGCCGCATATTATATAGAGGCAGATCTTGTTCCAGTGCCAAATGCGATTGTCGGCCTGATTCACCCCTGCGACGGTACAACGATACTTCACCAGTTAATAGCGTCAAACGAAAACTGGCGCAATGTTCCGATGTTCGCCGCTGACCCACCCTACTGGGACGATGAGCGAAGTATTGACTACTATGCTGGGGAACTTAGGCGGATGGTGTCCTTCCTCGAAGAGCATACCGGGCACAGAATGGACATGGACAGGCTTCGAGAGGTGATAAAGGAAGGCAACAAGCAATTCGAGCTCTGGATGGAGTACAACGAGCTCAGAAGGGCAGTGCCCTGTCCCCACGGCTATGGCATCGGAATGCAGATGTCCGGCGTGGCTCAGGGATATTATGTCGGTGACCCCAGAGGCACCGCTTGGCTCAGGGACCTCATTGCTGATGCCGAGAAGTTGGTGCGAGAGAAGAGGGGTAAGGCTCCAAAGGAGAGGATCAGATTATTCTGGTTTGACGTTGTGTCTCTGGAGTTGAGCTTTGAGCTCTTTCCCTGGTTAGAGCAGGAGTGGGGAGCGGTCATCGTGATGGACATGTTCGGCTACTGCCCATACACGCTGATTGATACCTCTAATGAGGATGCCATGTTCCGAGGTTTGGCGAAGAGAGCTTTGTTTGATGAGCCAATGATCAGGCAGGCTCGGGGTGTGGCTGAGAACTTCCTGGCTGATATCAGGCGCGTAATCAAAGACTACAAAATAGACTGCGTCGTTTGGCCGGGCCACATGGGGCATAAGGATGGGTCGGCCAGCGTTGGCTTGATGAGGGAAACATGCCGCGAGCTCGGCGTTCCCTTTCTGCATATCGGGATGGACCTCTTCAACAAGAGGTATACCTCGGTAGATGAGATTAAGAACAAGCTATCCCAGTTCTTCACGGCGATGGGACTGGGTTAGGGGAGTCTATTGGGATGCATCATCGGGGTGAGAATTAAATGCAAGGAGACGGCATGATCGTTGGAGGCTGCGACATCGGCTCTGCCACCGGCAAGGCAGTAATCATGAATAATGGAACAATCGTGTCCTACACTATTATCCCTTCCACCACCAAGCCTGAGTTGACGGCACGCATGGCCATGGATGCAGCCATCGAAAAAGCTGGCCTATCGTCGTTAGGGAACTTGGGCTACATTGTGGGCACCGGGTACGGCAGGCTCAAAGTTCCTTTCGCTAACGAGAACATCTCGGAAATAACCTGCCATGCACGAGGCGCCCAATGGCTTTGTCCCACAGTGAGAACAGTGATCGACATCGGCGGCCAGGACTGCAAGGTGACGTCAATCAGCGACAGCGGCAAGGTCCTGGAATTTGTTATGAATGACCGATGCGCTGCCGGGACAGGGAGGTTTTTCGAGGCTATGGCCAGGGTGCTGAGCTGTGGCCTTGAAGGGCTGTCAACGCTGTCTCTCCAGGGAAAGAACCCGGCCGTTATCAGCAGCCAGTGCAGCGTCTTTGCCGAGTCCGAAGTCATAACCCTCGTCAACGAAGGCGTTGATCTAGCCGACATTGTGGCCGGTCTCCACAACTCGGTAGCCGGCAGGTTGAATTCCATGGTAGGAAAGGTGGGGTTGGTAGAAGACGTGGCTATCACCGGTGGGTGTGCCAAGAACGAGGGCCTGGTCAAGGCGCTGGAAGCCAAATTGCGCGTCAAGGTAAAGAGGCTACCGGAGGATCCTCAGATTGTGGGGGCGCTGGGAGCGGCGCTCATAGCCAGGGAGAAACTCGATAAGAAATCGTGAATTCAATTCCCGTCATTGAACAGGTCATGCCACAGCCGTAAGCCTACAGGAATAGAGGCTGAATCTATTGTAGAGCTGCCTCTGTCATTACTGCGAAAGCAGAAATCCAGAAGATATATACGGTGGATTCCGTGTCAAGTGCCCAATGGGATGCTGTAGGGTGATTGCCAAGACCAAGACACTACACTGGCTTTGGCCGCCCTTCACTTCTGGCGCGAAATCGGCGAGTGGCCGGATCGTCTGTTCAGAATAGAAGGCCGAACCTGCCAAGAGAAGGCTGATCATGTCAATCTTTGACGCATATGTCACAAAAATGGCTGAATACCTAGAGGAGATGAAAACGGGGGGAAGACGCATCAAAGAAGCCAGCCACCGGACAGAAGTCAGCCAGCTATTGGAGGGACTGCCGATTCGGGTTGGCCCAGAAGCGAGTCCCGGGATAATACTCCGCGGCGATACCTTCATCGAACTGGGGAACCCGGAGGCAGGCTCTGCCGCCTTCGTTCTATGGACGGATAACCCTTCCTTGATCAGAGATGGCCGTATTACCCTCATTGGACCTGACATCCAGGAATCTCCTGGGGCCAGCTTGCCCTTCGGTCAGGTTTTGTTGGTAGCTGGAGAGGGCCTAGGTGAGGCAGAGCACCAGGTGCTGGAACAAAGCCAGTACGTGGCCGATCAAATAGAAGGGTACATGATTCGGAGCTCATCTCAGCACATGTGGAGCCGGGTGAGCAAGGACGCCGCGGCCAAGGGCTTCTCCTTTGAGACACTGGGAAGAGCGCTAATGGCCATCTTCAAGACGGGCGTGCCCAAAGTGCAAGCCGTGGAGGTCGTCTTTGTAACCTCAAGTAAAGAGGACGTGCAGCGTCTGGACAGCATTGCCGTGCAGATCCGTAAAATAGCTAAGGACATTGTCGCCAAGGTCTGGAAAGCCAAAGGCTTTGACATCATGGAGTGCACCTTCGGTTGGGATTGTTCCTCCTGCCCTGACCAGCCTGTATGCGATGATATCAGGGAAATTATCACCGTACGGAAGCAGAAGGCTAAGAAAGCGGAAGAGGCTGCTTAGACATGATTGGCAGGCGCTGCCGTAGTGGTAGGGCTGCCACATGAAGCAGCTTGAATCTACAGGTTGTGAGTAGTGATGTCGCAATCTCCTATCCTCAGTAAGCGGCTGGTGGCCGTGTGTGGCAAGGGGGGCACGGGTAAGACGGTATTCGCTGCCATGACCACCAGAGTCCTTCTGGAGAGCAAGAAAGCGGGTAAACTGCTGCTGATTGACGCCGACCCCGCCATGAACCTACCCAATGTCCTTGGCGTAAGCGTCAAACGGACCATGGGCCAGGTCCGGGAGGAGATAATCAACACCGCCAGAGGTGGCAGCAAAGCAGAAAAAGCCCAGCTAAGCGACACGCTCGACTATATGGTCCTGGAGGCTCTTAATGAGATGGATGACTTCGCCCTGCTGGCCATGGGGCGCACTGAAACACTAGGTTGCTTCTGCCCGGTCAATGACCTTCTGCGCGGGGCCATAGAAACCCTCTCCCGCAGCTTCGATACCATCATCGTTGACGGAGAGGCCGGCCTGGAGCAACTAAACAGGCAAGTCATGCGCCGCGTGGATACCCTGGTCATCGTTAGCGACGCTACATCCAGAGGCCTGCGCACCGCAGCTCTGATAAAAGGGATGGTGCAGAACGACAGGGTGATACAATGTGAGAAAATGGGGCTGGTCTTCAACAGGGTGCAAGGCAGCGAGAAAATTTTGCAACAATTCGCCCAGGAGACCGGCTTGCCGGTTTTCGGCTACATCCCCTATGATGAGACAATCGCTTACCACGATCTCCTGGGCAAACCATTGACTGGGGCCCCCACCTCACCCGCCCTGGCCTCAGTCCGCGAAATCGTCCAGGAACGCATCTTCAGCGAACGCTTCGGCTAGCGAACCAGTAACTCGTTCGCCCGAGAGATATAACGCCGATGAGGAAGTCTCAAGACGGGAATCCGAAGTAAGTGGGGCATTACCACTCTTTGGAACTCTTTCTATGTAATTCTTAGAACAAAAGGAGGCGCCATGAGTATTCCCAGTTTCTCTGTTAAGGGTAAGGTGACTATTGTCACCGGGGCCAGTCGCGGCATAGGTAACGCGCTAGCTTTAGGCTTTGCCGAGGCTGGAGCCCCTGTGGTGCTGGTAGCCCGTACCGTCTCTGAACTGGAGGAGACAGCACAACAAATCAAGGCCAAAGGCGGTGAGGCTCTGGTAGCATCGGCTGATGTTACCAAAAAGGCTCAGGTGGAGGAAATGGTGCAGAAGGCGGTGAAGTGGTTCGGCCGGATAGACGTGCTGCTTAACGTGGCCGGCGGAGCAGGTACCAGACAACTTAGACCTCCACTGGAGATCTCCGAAGAGTTCTGGGATGAGTTGCAGGAAAGGAATCTCAAGAGTGTCTTCTTGGTCAATCAGGCCGTGGCCAGAGTGATGGTGGCCCAGCAAAGCGGCAGCATCATCAACATCAGCTCTCTCTCAGGTACGAAACCAGTCGCTTTAGAGTCCGCCGCGGGCTCCGCCAAGGCCGGTGTAAACCAACTGACTCGGGCCTTTGCTATTGCGTGGGCTCCCTACAATGTCCGCGTCAATGCCATTGCGCCTGGTCTGACGCTGACCGCCCGGGCGACGAAAGGCCTTGGCCCTGAGTTAGTGGCAAAGTTCTCCAAAGACATCCCTCTGGGGCGAGCTGCCAAACCAGAAGACCACCTTGGCCCGGCAATATTCCTTGCTTCAGACGCCTCATCCTTCATAACGGGGGCCATTATCCCTTCGGATGGCGGCCCTCAATGAGATATTGTAGAAGGCTTTGGGCTGGTTCTGGAACGAGTCAGGACGGAAATGGCGAGAGCTGGTTCCAGGAACACCAGGTTCATGGTAGCAAGTTGAAATGCCTCTGGTGCCCACTCACGAAGGTCACTTATCGGGTGTTACGAAACCTCTCTGGATAGCATAAAGCACCAGTTCAGTCTGAGTATGGAGGCCAAGTTTACTCATTAGGTTCTTGCGGTGAGTCTGGGCAGTGCGATGGCTGATGCCTAGTATGTCGGCAATCTGGCTGGTGGTATAGCCCTCGGCCGCCAGGTGAAGTATCTCACGCTCTCTCGGTGTCAGTAGCTCTGGTGTTCGCAAAGTCGTCGCCTGAGCAGCACTAACATAGGCCTGAACAGCACGATCGGAGAGAGGAGGGCTGAGATAGCGATGTCCAGCGGCAGCTTCTCTAATGGCAGTCACTAGCTCATCAGGCGAACACGATTTAACGACATAGCCCTTGGCTCCTGCCTGTAGTGCCTCAACCACATAGGCCTCATCGGTATACATGGACAGTATGACTACGCTGGTGCTCGGCGATCGTTTGCTTGCCTGCCGAGTGACCTCGAGACCATTGAGCTTTGGCATCATCATGTCGAGCACCAGCACATCTGGTTTCAGACTCTCCAACATATGGATTGCTTCCATCCCATCCTCCGCCTCGCCAACCACGCGGAAGCCAGCCTTCGTCTCCAACATAATACGAAGACTATGTCTCACGACATGATGATCATCTGCCAGGACTACTGTGATCTGACTCATCAGCCCTCTTTTCTCTTGCGGTGAGGCACTAACGGGAACTCAGCTATCAACTGTGTGCCAACGCCCGGAATCGAATCGACCACCAGATGACCACCCAACAGGGATGCCCGTTCTTGCATCCCAGTAATGCCGCTGGCAGCACCACGAACTGATAAGACATGGCCATCAAAGCCCTTGCCACGGTCTTCAATCTGCACTTTCAACTTACCTCTGCCTACCACTATTCGCACGTCTGCCGTGCTTACACTGGCATGGCGGGCCACATTGGTGAGACCCTCCTGGACAATACGAAAGACAGCAGTCTCCAGATCCGGCGCAAAACGTCTATCCAACCCCCTTTGCTTGAAGTTCACACTTATATGTGTTTGAGCTTTGTAATGATCGAAATGTCTCAGTAATGTGGGCATCAGACCCAGGTCGTCCAGCATCGCCGGCCGCAGTTCCAGCGACAGATCCTTAACCCTGTCCATAAGATCATTGATCAGAGCTTGGGCTTCATCAACACTAGCACGGACATTCCGAGATGGCTGATCCGGGATCATTTCCAGCAATAGCCGAAGACCAGTGAGCGATTGGCCGATCTGGTCATGGAGCTCGCGAGCGATGTGTCTCCGCTCCGCTTCTTGCACCTCAACCAGTCGGGAAGACAATGCCCGCAGCTTCGCTTCGTATCGCTTTCGCTCTGTAATGTTGCGGGTGACCCCAAACGTGCCGATCGGCCTGCCATCCCTGTCGCGCAAGAAGGCAGTTGTTGCTTCAGCCCATATTGTCCCACCACTCTTGTGGTACATCTCGATCTCCATTGTCCACGACCTGTTGGGATCTACGCCGCGCTTGCTTTCCATGGCGAGTTGTTCTCTGATAGCACTGATACCACGCTCCACCGAAGACGGAGTCAAGATTTGCTCCAGCGTCATAGGTACCACTTCATTACTGTCGTAGCCTATTATGTTAGCTATCGAATCGGTGAGATAAGTAATACGGATGTTCATATCTTGATCCCATTCTGAAGTCCACAAACCATCCGCTACGCTGCTGACCAACAGGCGATAGCGCTCTCCATTTTCTCGTAGAGCTTCCAGCACCCGATTGTATTTAGTCATATCCCACAGAACACACTCGTATTCCCGACCGTTTCCAAGGTTAGCACGCTGAACACCAGCAGATAGCAGGCAATCGATTTCCCCCCCGCCTTCCCTCCTGAGTCTCAGGGGTGAGTCTCGGACAGACCCTGCTCGATCCAACTTTTTCTTAATTCTGTCCCAGGGAGTTGGGTCGAGACACAATTCTCTGATGTTCTTTCCTACCAGGTTTTCACTGCTGTAGCCAAATAGCTCTGAAGCACGCTCATTCACCCTAAGAAGCTTGCCACATGTGGAGGTGGTAAACACTACGGCAGGACATCTCTCAAAAAGCCTGCGGTAGTTGTCTTGCATCTCTTGCAGCGGCTCTTTGTTCAGGCTATATTTCAGGGTCTCAGTCGTCCTATGTTTCTGTCCCATCATCAACCTCCACACAATTATACTACCCCAAGCAAGGCGCTTGCCTAATGAGCAAGGCCTCGCTATAATGTCGTAAACCTCGACAAGGAGGGTATATCCAGCTCTTCACTGCTGATTTCGACCAGTTGTGTCGCTGAGAGGTTTCAGGCCGATTCCAGTCGTCAGAAGGCTTATATTCAACAGAAAGGGATAAGGAGGTTGACATGGCAAAAGAGTACGATGTGATAGTAGTTGGTGCGGGGCCCGGAGGCACCTGTTGTGCTGCCCTACTGGCCAAGAAGGGGTTGAAGGTGCTGCTTCTGGAGAAGAACGCCAACGTGGGTGGGAAGACGATGGATCAGGTCGTCAAGGGCGCCCACGGCGAGAGATGGGCCACTGCGGGGCTGCCCGCTGTGCGGGGCCCGTTTATCGATGCCTTCAAGGCCCTCGGAATAGAGTCGAAACTGGATATAGTGGTAAAGCCAATGATGATAAAGTATCGGCATTCCGGCGGGAAATGGATGTCAAATGTCTTCGATCTGCAAAACGTCGGCGGACAGGACCCAAGTGAGTCTCTGGGGAGCATGGGACTGAATAAGAAAGAGCGCGAGATAGCATTGCAGTTGATGGCGGAATTTTACGCCATGACGCCGGAGCAGATAGACAAGCTCGACGATACCAGCGTAACGGACTGGTTCGCCCAGCGGCCTGAGATACCTTTGGCTGTTTATCGCTATGTTGCCTACAGTCTTCAGGTCAACCAGGAAGGCTTGCCTGAGCACATGCCTATGTCTGTGGTGGACAACTATGTGCACCAGACGTCGCAGCCCCTGGGGTACCCCAAGGGTGGCTACGGCCGCCTGACGGAAGACATGGCTGAGGCGTTCAAGAACTATGGTGGAGAGTTGATCACCCGCACACGGGTGGAGCGGATTCTGGTGGAGAAGGGGTGGGCTACCGGTGTGCTTACCAGGGGCGGTCTCTTCAGAGCCCCGATAGTGGTGAGCGACGCCGGTATTCAACCGACAGCCCTAAAACTAGTAGGGGAAGAGCACTTTGACCGTAGCTACGTAGCCTATGTGAAGGGACTCCTCCCCGCTCTGGGGTTTACCGGAGTGCGCTACATCCTCCGAGAACCGGTGCTACCCTATGCACTGTATCAAATATGGTCTGATGATAGCTGGTGGGACCTCAAGGAGTATCTCAGGATTAAGGCTGGCGGCGCTCCCAAAGATGTCACAGTAAGCCTGGTGGTCCCCACCAACTACGACCCCAACATGGGGCCGCCGGGGAAACAGGTGGTGGTGTTCGGAACCAATTGCAGCCCCGATACGAGAGATGACGCTGTTCTCAAGGCAGTCATCAAGAGGGCAGAGGAGGAAGTGGCAGAGACATTGCCAGAGATAGTACCCGCTATTGAGTACAAGGGCTATGCCGGCCCTCGCGACGTGGCTGCGCTGTCGCGCGATGAGGCGCTGCCAGGATCGGGTGGAGAGTACGCACTGGCCATGACTATAGGCCAGACGGGCAAGTACAAGCCATCAGCCAAGTCACCCATACCTGGTCTGTTCTATGTAGGCTTCGATGCGGGTAGCACCAAGAGATGGCATGGCTCGAACTGTGCGGTTGACTCGGGGATCAACGTGGCGGCCATGGTCTATCAGTATTACCTGGGCCGTCAGTTCGTAGGGTGGTAGGTCGGCAAGCGCAAGTCTGCCTCAGTGTCCCGTGCTCATAGACACACATATTCGGTGTGTGAGATTTGCGTGAGTTTTTTGGCCATCTCTGTGAGAATTCGATGACCTCCTGTTGGTAATATTGGCGAAAGTGAAACCAAGCACAATGATCGCGTCAACACCGCACATTACGGTATTGACATATGTGTCACAGATGGTATAATGGGCGCTAACAGACACTCCTGGGTCCGCAAGGGGTGGGAGAAAAATTTGGGGAAACGAATACCCATAGGCGGGCGGGAAACGAATCGACCCGCGCCAACATTTCTTCCTTGTCTTATTCTGGGATCGCTTGGCAGAAGACGGTCAAGTCAATTCTAAGAAAAGGGGGCAGAGCAATGGTTAAGGTTACAAAAATCCTCTTGCTGGCAGTCGTTTTGGCGCTTATGGCGTCGCTGGTGGGGTGGGGGGTGGCGGAGCGGCCGGCGGAGACGTCGGCGCAGCCACCACCTCTGACCATCGTCACCACTTCCCTTCCTGATGGGGCTATTGGCGTCCCGTATTCCCAGACCCTTCAGGCCTCGGGGGGCACGGGCGTCTACACCTGGGCAAGAGTCTGGGGGATGCTGCCTGCCGGGCTATCGCTTAATTCTGCCACAGGTGTCATCTCCGGCACGCCAACCATGGCAGCCACCTTCAGCTTCGTGGTGCAAGTAAAAGATGGCGTCAGCTCGGTAACCAAGGGCCTGTCCATCAAGATTAACCCCCGTCTCACTACGCTTACTATCACCACAACTTCCCTCCCTAATGGCAATGTTGGCGCTGCCTATTCACAAACGCTGTCCGCCTCTGGCGGCACTGGCAGCTACACCTGGTCAATAACGGTAGGGTCTCCGCCCCCGGGGCTGGGGATCGATGGCCCCACGGGCGTCATCTCCGGCATGCCAACCACCCCCGGCACATATCCTTTCACTGTCCAGGTAGCTGATGGCGCCAGCACAGCTACCATGCCTCTATCCATCACCATCAACCCGCAGCTCACTATCACCACCGTCTCGCTGCCAAACGGCTATGCGACGGTGCCCTATTCACAAGCTCTGTCTGCCTCGGGCGGCAGTGGCGTCTACAACTGGTCGCTGGCCTCCGGGGTTTTACCCCCCGGGCTGGGGATCAACGGCACTACGGGCGTGATCTCGGGCACACCGACCACAGTGGGCACATATCCTTTCACTGCCCAGGTAGCTGATGGCATTGGCACCGCCACCCAGCCGCTATCCATCACCATCAGTGCCGTGCTCCTGGTCACCACCACTTCGCTGCCTGATGGCCACACGGGCGTGGCCTATCTACAAACGCTGTCTGCGTCAGGTGGCACTGGCGTCTACACCTGGTCAATAACGGTGGGGTCTCTACCCCCAGGGCTGGGGCCACTGACCCCCACGGGCGTCATCTCCGGTACGCCGAACACAGCCGGCACATTCAACTTCACGGTTCAGGTAGCCGATGGGGTAACCACGGCCACCAAGCCACTATCCATCACCATCGATCCACCGCTGATTATCACCACCGCTTCACTGCCTGACGGTAATACGAGTGCTCCCTATTCCCAGACCGTCCAGGCCACAGGTGGCACAGGCGTCTACACCTGGTCGATCTCGGCAGGAGCTTTGCCCCCCGGACTGGGGATTGATGGGGCCACCGGCGTGATCGCGGGAACTCCGACGGCACCTGGTACGTTCAACTTCACGGTTCGCGTAGCTGATGGTCTTACCACGGCGACCAAGGCGCTATCCATCACCATTGGTGGAGCGCTGACCATCACCACGGCTTCGCTACCTGGGGGGCAAGTCGGCCTTGCCTACTCGCAGGCCCTTCAGGCTTCGGGGGGCACTGGCAGCTACACCTGGTCAAGAGTCTGGGGGATGCTGCCTGCTGGACTATCGCTTAATTCGGCCACAGGTGTTATCTCGGGGATACCGACGATGGTGGCCAGCTTTAGCTTCATCGTGAGGGTGCAAGATGGTGTCAGCTCGGTAACCAAAGGCCTGTCCATCAGGATTTATCCCCAGCTTGTTATCGCCACCACTTCCCTGCCTGATGGTGACCTCGGCATGGCCTATTCACGGACCCTTCAGGCCTCTGGCGGTACTGGCAGCTACACCTGGTCGTTGGCGGCTGGTACTCTGCCCCCTGGGCTGGGGATCAGTGCCTCAGGCATCATCTCGGGCATACCAACCGCAGAGGGCACATACAACTTCACTGTTCAGGTAGCTGATGGTATTGACGCCACCACCAAGGCGCTCTCCATCAAGATCAACCCACAGCTTGTCATCACCACCACTTCGCTTTCCGACGGCAATGTCGGTACTCCCTATTCACAGACCCTCCAGGCCTCCGGCGGCAGCGGCAGCTACACCTGGTCAGTAGTGGTGGGGACTCTGCCCCCGGGGCTATCGCTTAATTCCTTCAGCGGCGTTATCTCTGGGCCTCCGACCTTAGCCGGCACCTTCCTCTTCACTGTACGGGTAAACGACGGTATCGGCACGGTAACCAAGGCCCTGTCCATCGAGATCAATCCACAGCTTGTTATCACCACCCCTTCCCCCCTCCCTGTTGGCACTCCGGGCACGTTTTATTCACAGGCTCTGGCAGCCACTGGCGGCGCTGGCCCTGGCAGCTACACCTGGTCAATACCAGGTGTGGTGACCCTGCCTCCCGGGCTATCGCTCAGTGCCGCGGGCGTCATTTCCGGCACGCCGGACACACCCGGCCCATACAACTTCACCGTTCAGGTAGCCGATGGCATCGGAATAGCTACCAAGACCTTCTCGATTACGATCGGAAACTGGGTGACGGTGACCATCAACCAGGCAGTGGGTCAACCTGACCCCACCAACACCTCGCCCATCAACTTCACCGTGGTCTTCAGCGAGACGGTGGATGACTTTGAAGATGGCGATGTAACGCTCGGCGGTACAGCGGGGGCGACTACGGCTGTCGTAACGGGTACTGGGACGACTTACAATGTAGCGGTCAGCGGCATGACCAGCAGTGGCACGGTGATTGCCATGATCCCTGCCGGTGTGGCCACTGGGGCTAGCGGCCCCAACACACCCTCCACCAGCACCGACAACACCGTGTACTACGATATCACGGCGCCGACGGTAGCGATTACCTCTACAGCCCCTGATCCCACCAATACGTCGCCTATTCCGATGACGGCCACCTTCAGTGAGGATGTGACCGGCTTTGTGGAGGGCGACATCACAGTGGGGAACGGCACTACGAGCAACTTCCAGGCGGTAAGTGGGACTACTTACACCTTCGACGTAACGCCGACGGCCGAGGGTGAGGTGACGGTGGATATTGCGGCTGATGTGGCCCAGGATGCGGCGGGCAATGGCAACACGGCAGCCACCCAGTTCAGCATTACTTACGCGGTCAATTAGTACGTGAATGCTGCCACAGGCGATGACAGCCGCACTGCCAAGGAGGCGGCAAACCCGTCCACTCCCTGGCTGACCATCCAGCATGCCATCGACACGGTGCTCCCCAGGAGCATCATCAATGTGGCAACGGGGACGTACACTGAAGACCTGATCGTACCGGCCGGTAAAGATAACCTGGAACTGAAACCTGATACCGGCGCGGCAGTGACTATTAAGGGTGTGCAGCAGTCGGCTGCCGCGGAGTGGCCATTGGCCCGGCCTAACATTGAGCTTCTGGGCAATGGGACTAAGATTCACGGCTTCACTATCGAGGGGCCTAACCCGGCCAGCGGGTACTATTCCAGCGGGATAGTCATCGGTGGTAATGACATTGAGATTTACGACAACACCTTCAATGTGCCTACCGCCGCCACATTCGCCGAGGTCTCCCAGGCAATCCAGACCTACCGCGATGGCAATAATCCCACTGGCGGAGACGTATCGGGGCTCAATATCCACGAGAACACCTTTACCGGGTTGGGGACAGAGGCTGCCGGCTACGAGGCCATTTTCATCAACCACACCAGTGCTGACCCCGATCCCACCGGCACGGTAACTATCCAGGGTAATACCTTCCAGGGTGACATTCTCCGTGCCATAACCACCGAGCGCTCTAAGACGACCATCAGTGGTAACAGCATTATCACTGACCTTGCGCCTGGTAGCAGCGTTGGAAATGCCCGAAATGGCATACTTGTCATGGACTTCGATGCACGTGCTCAGGATACAGTTACCGTGACTGGCAACACAGTAAAAGGTTCGGCACCCGGCAACGGCTTCGGTCAGGGCATCAGAATAGGACATGGTGGTGGTACCCAGCCATTGACCAACATTAGCGTTACCCAGAATACAGTGCAGATGAATGACAAGGGCATCCAGGTGAGGGCCTCTGCCGGTGGGGTGGTGGTGAATGACAATAGCATCAGTGGCAACACCGTATACGGCGTCGAAAATACCGACACTGCTAACACCCTGGATGCCGAGTACAACTGGTGGGGTGACGCCAGTGGGCCTTACAATGTCACTACTAATCCCACCGGCACTGGCGATCCGGTGAGCGACTATGTGGACTACACCCCCTGGTTGCCGACATCGAGCATCACGTTCCCGGTGGATGGCCAGAGCTACAATTCGGGCACGTGGTCGACGATCAGCGGGACAGCCAGCGGTGGCGTAAGTGGTATTAAGAAGGTGGAGGTGAACATTAAGGATACCACCGGCACCGGCCTGTGGTGGGATGGCGGTAATTGGGTTGGTAGTGAGACCTGGGTGGATGCCACGGGGACGGATTCGTGGACGTACAACCTGGCGTCGGGCAATCTGACGGTCGGGCATAGCTATCTGGTGCAGTCGCGGGCCACGGACAACGACAGCAACGTGGAGATTCCCGGGGTGGGCCACAGTTTTAGCTATACCAACGGCCCTTAACTGGCGGCAGCGGCGCGCAAGGACAGAGGAGTGCAGGGCGAGGCCTTTCGGCCTCGCCCTGTTTCTTGTTCCGGGGTGGCGATAGCAGCAGAGAGGCAGGAGGAGGGGTCAGGCCAGTGCTTCCCCATGGTAAGGATGACACCCACCGACGCCCCATCTCAACCCCCCCATGCCATTACGTCCTTCCAAGGAAGGATTCGAAGGGTTGTGTTGTGCTTCAATGGAAGTCGGACAATCAGCTTTGAGGAAAAATGTTAGGCCCTCCTGGGGAAGTATAATGATCGATAGGAGGGAGTAATACTGTGGAGAGAAGTCAAGGTAGGCACATGAGTGCTGAAGAGAAGCTGAGGGTAGTGGAGGAGGGGAGGGGGTCGGGGGCCACGATAAGCGAGGTATGCCGACGCCATCAGATTGCCTACACCCAGT
>Ga0194111_10000547_pt1 | contig 46117 bp, 53 predicted proteins | sample TA2KigC300mmetaG_FD_146194 | JGI IMG/M metagenome (GOLD analysis project Ga0194111, IMG submission 146194) | Freshwater microbial communities from Lake Tanganyika, Tanzania - TA2015033 Kigoma Deep Cast 300m | ecosystem: Environmental > Aquatic > Freshwater > Lake | place: Tanzania: Lake...
GGGACGGCGCACATTCAGGATGCAGCCATCGTGGAGGCCAAGATCGGCTCCGCGGCGGTCACCTCGGCGAAGATCGCCAACGCGGCGGTAGGCTCGGCGGCTATAGGGAACCTAGCAGTGGGGACGGCGCACATCGCCTCTGGAGCCGTCACAGAGGCGCAGATCGGGACGGCGGCGGTGACCTCGGCAAAGATCGCCAACGCGGCGGTGGGCTCGGCGGCTATAGCGAACTTAGCAGTGGGGACGGCGCACATCGCCTCTGGAGCCATTACAGAGGCGCAGATCGGGACGGCGGCGGTGACCTCGGCAAAGATCGCCAACGCGGCGGTGGGCTCGGCGGCTATAGCCGCACTGGCGGTAGGCAACACCCACATCCAGGATGCGGCAATCACAAATGCGAAGATCGCCTCTTGCTCGATTGCCAAGTTGACGGCGGGGACGGCGACATTCACCGGGGACGCGACCTTCCAAAACACCGGCAATCTTTACCTTTACCACGGCGGTCATGTCTTCCTCAATCCCGGAACCCTGTACGCCACGACCGGGCACTTCAAGAGCGCCGGCTACGGCTGGGAGATCGTGCCCGGCATGTGGCCGGAGATCAGAAACGTCTGGGCCTATGGGAAGGTCAAGGCCGGCTACATCGTCGCCGAGCAGCAACTTTGGCAACCCTATTACGCAGATACGGGGGTGGCTTGGAACCCAGTGGGCAAGGTGCCCTGCTACGATGTCAATGGCGTTTACAAGGGCTGGATTCCAGTCATGGCATAAGAAGAAGGAGCGGCTGTGGTATTTAGAATAGAAATCGCAGATGATTTGGTCGCCTGCATTGAGCAGTACCTGGACGGTCAACGGCGACCCGAGACTGATGCGCTCACCGGTGCCGTGGTGGTGAAGCGGCAATTCGACTCGGTGGCGGCGTTCATCAGCTTTCAGATCGGGAACCTGCTGGAGAGCATAGTCCAGCAGTACCCGACGCCAACGCAGCGGAAGATACTGGAAGAGATCGCAGAGCGTCGCCGCGCCATCGCGGACTCGGTGAAGCCGCAGGCGTCGGCCACCACGGGCGATACTGGCAAGCCCTAAAGCCCACGGGGGCGGCCGCCGAATACCCAAAGGAGGCGCAGCTTGAAGCGTCCGAGCGTAACGGTGGCCTCGCCGTTCCCGGACCATGCGTGGCCGCGTGTTTGGACCTGGATCCAAACCTTCCGTGCCAGGGTTTGTGACGACTTCGCGCCCAAGACACTGGAAGAGTTCGTCGAGCAGACGCTCGAGCGGGCCGCGCGTGAGCGGACCTGGGGGGTCTACAGGGATGACGAGCTGGGAGGATTGATCACCTTCGAGCAGGTCAACCCGGTGACCGGGATCTCCCACCTGCTGTTCAAGCGCAGCTTCTGGGGCGAGGCGACGACAATTCCGGCGATCGCCACGGTGTACCGCGAGATTTTCGAGAGCGGCATCCGGAAGATCTGTAGCGCAGCATTCCGGGACAACTACGCGATCCTGGAACTGGCGCGCAAGATCGGCGCCCGCGAAGAAGGCCTGCTTCGGCAGCAGACCCAGCGCAATGGCCGCATGGTGGACATGACCGCGCTCGGGCTGCTGAAGGAGGACTTTTATGCCCTGGTGGGCAGTGGCGATTCCGGCGGCGGCGTCGGTGGTCAGCGGAGCGCTGGCGGGGCGAAGCAAGAAGCAGACCACCACGTCCAAGGTGCAGTACAGCCCGGAGCAGGAGGCGATGCAGCGCACCCTGCTGCCGCGGATCCAGTCCCGCCTCGAAAGCCCCAGCCTTGATCTGGCGCCGCTCCGCACGGCGACCACCAGCAACATCAACCGGACCTACGATTCCCTGACCGGGCGTATGGAACGCGCGTTGACGCAGCGCGGCTTCGGCCGCGGCGGCAAGATGGCGCTCAACACCCGGGCGATCGAACTAGCCAGGGCCGGAGAACTGTCCGACCTGGAAGCGAAACTTGCGATGTACGAGCAGGATTACAGGGACCGGGGCATCCAGGAGGCGATGCAGTTCGCCTACGGCGCGCCGGCGGGCAGAACCGCGACGTCCACGACGCCGGGTACGGCGCTGGCCTCCGGCGTGGGCGGCGGGATCGAGACGATGATGTACCTGCTGGCGCTCAGCAAGATGCTCCAGGGCGGCGGGGGTGGCGGCGGGATACCGATCAGCGAAGTGCTCGGCTCAGGCTGGAGGGGGTGAGTCATGGACGGGTATCCGATCAATCCGGTGGTGAGCGGGCTGAGCCGGGCGGTGCAGGCGGCCCAGGCGATCCAGGGCATGGCCCTCCAGCGGGAGGCCATCGAGCGGGCGATTGCCCGCGAGCAGCGCGAGCAGGCCCTTCAGGAGTTCGACATCGAACAGCGCATGCTGACGGGCGGGGCGAAGCCGGTCGAGGCGGGCGGGACTTACGAGCAGACGATCCGGACGCCGGAAGGCGGGTTCATGCAGACCCGGCCGCCGGTGGACCGCCGACGGACAATTAGGACGCCTGGGGGCCGGGAGTATTACATGCCGACGGCGCAGGAGCGGCGCAGTGAGGAGCTGGCCAGCAAGCTGGAAGAGATCCGAAGCCTGGGCGACATCGAGACGCAACTGGCGGTCGGGCGGGCGCGAGCGCTGCTGCCGGTGCAGCGGGAGGCGGCGCAGGTCGATGTGCCCGGGTTCGGCACGGTTCATCAGGCCGCGATCCCGGTGTTGACTGGGCGGGAGGCGACGGCGGCGGCGGCCGCGCGGCAGCAGGGGCAGCAGACGTTCCAGGCGGGGCAGGCCCAGAAGACGCGCGAGATGCAAGAGAGGATCGCTCGGATCCGACTGGAACGACCGCAAGCTACGGCGGCCGCGTTAAACGCCATCGAGAACCGGAAGCGAGCCCGGCTCTACAGTGTCGAGAGATGGTTCCGTGCGGCCCTGGACAAGGTGCCGGCCGAGATCTCCGACGAAGCGCGAGCACAAGCCGGGTTGCCCACCCGCACCGGACTACTCGAGCAACTGCGGGAGGCCAAGCAGGCGGCGCAGGACGCCTATGAGTCCGAATTGGAGCAGTACGGTCTCCCGACCCAGCATTACGAATATCCGGCTGAGGGAATGTCCGCCTCACTCACGCGTGCCGTCGAGCCGGTGCCGGCGAAGCCGAAACCTGGTAGGGCGGCCGATCTGATCGCGGAAGTCGATGCCCAGAAGCGCCGGGCGCAGAAGAGGTGAGATGCCCGCGCCGCCCCAGACGTCCGTAACCCTCGAGGATCTCCTTGCTGAGCCGAAGTTCTATGCGCTCGACCTGGAGGAGCGCAGGAATGCGCTCGGCCAAGTGGACCCGGAGCGGTTCGGCAAGATGGAGGCCATCGAGCAGGACCGGTTTCTGGCCTGGGCGGATCTGAAGCGGCAGCGGGAGATGGCGCCGCCGGTGCCGGGGATGGAGCGGCTGGGGAAACTGCCGGAGGCCGGAAGACCCCCGGTGGTGCCTGGGCTGGACGTGCCCAGAGCGATTCCGGCGGCGCTGGAGCGGCCCGGGACGGCGCTGGCGGAAGGCCTACGGCCAGCCATCGAGACAGTATCGCGGCTCGACCTCGGGCCCAGTCCAGCGGAGCGGATAGTACGCTTCGCGGCAACGTACCGCCCGGCGGATCGGGTGGCCGACTTTGTCGGCGATTTCGTCGAGCGGAACATCACGAGCAAGCACGCCCGGCCCATGGGCGAGCCGATGGCGCGGTTCGAGCTGCTGTTCCCGCCTCCGACTCGAGGCGAAGGGATGCTCCCGGCCGGCGTCAGAGGCATGGCCGAAGCCCTCTCCGGCTTCACATCCGCAGAAGCAGTCATGAGTGCGGGTGCGCTGGGAGGGATCGGTACGCTTGGCAAGGTGGGGCAAGAGATTTTTCGAGGCGCGCTGAGCCTGATCGCCGGCACCGCTACTCTTGGCTTCGGCAAGAACGTTGTCAGCGGCGCCCAGAAGTTCGTGGGCGGTGATCCGGAAGGGGCGGCCCGGGACTGGGGCTTCGGGACGGTGGATGGGCTTCTAGCGGCCTTGGCTGGCCGAGCAGCAGTCCGCGGGCTACCCGAGCTCCAGAAGGCTTTCCAGGGGGCCAGAGAAGGCCGCCAGCGCGCCAGCGAGGGCCTGGGCGGGCCTGGGGCACCCCCTGGCGGGGCGGCGGGACCGGAAGGGGGGCCGCCGGCAGGGCCTGGGCCGGCAGTGAGACGCCAATTCATCGAGCAGGTGGATCCGCGGACGGGGCGGGTCAGCCTGGTGGAGGTGGAGGCCAGGGGGCCGGAGCCCACCAAAGAGCAGACGAGCTTCCTGGACCGGATCATCGACGAGACGCTGCGGCGTGAGGCGGCAGGGGAGCCGCCGGCCAGGCCAGGGGCCCCAGCGGCGCCGGTCGAGCCCGGGCGGGTCCCGGAGAGCGAATCGCTGGTGGCGGATTTACTCAGAGAAGGCGCGCGGCGACGGGAGGAGGCGGCGACGCGGGCGGTGGCGGAGCACAACCGGCTGGACTACGACAAGCTGACCGCGAAGGCCAAGGAACAGCTCGCCGCGCTGGTGCGCGGGGAAATCGGGGCGCGCGAGGTGGCGCGTGAGGCGATCCGGGAGCCCGAAAGGCCAGCGCGCCAGGAGATCCCGGCGGATTCACCGCTGGGCAGGGCGCTGGCAGAGACCGAGCGGCGGCAGGCGGGCGCACGTGAAGGGCCAATCGAGCCGCAGCCCGTCGTGGGTGCCCCCGAGGTCGGGCCCCTGAGGGCTCCGGTGGGCGCTCCGGCAACCCCAGGCGCAGGGGGGGAACCGGCCGACAGGCTGAAGCCTGCCCCACAGGCAACCCCAGGCGCAGGGGGGGAACCGGCCGACAGGCTGAAGCCTGCCCCACAGGCAACCCCAGGCGCAGGGGGGGAACCGGCCGACAGGCTGAAGCCTGTCCCCCAGGAAATTCCTACTCAGGTAGGAAGACCACCGGAAGCGGCGGCAGGCGAAGCTCCCGCAGGCGAACCCGGCCGTCCGGAGCTTCCACAGGTGGTCGAGGCGACCGAGGAGAACATCCATCAAGGGCGGCCATTCTACGACGCCGAGCAGGGGAAGTGGATGGTGGAGTTGGGGGCGCCGGTTGAAGAGGGCCTGGCTGAGCCGAAACCCGTCGAAGAGGTTGTCGAGACAGTGCCAGCGCCGGCGCAACGCGGCGCGCCGGCGGCGGCGCCGACAGAAGCGCCAAAGGAGCCCCCGAAGCTCACGAAGCAGCAGGGGCTGATGGTCGAGGCGGTGAAGCGGCAGACCGACGCCATCGAGAAGTACGCCAGCCTGGAAATTGCGCGGGGGACCGCACCGGAGAGGCGGAAGGCGCTGGAGAGCTATTACCGGTCGTTGCAGCACTATGCTGCGCAGCTTGGCGTGACGGTTCCGCCGCCGACGTGGAAGCCGGAGGCGATGCGGGAGGCGGCGCGGCAGGTGCGGGCAGAGATCGACGCGGCGCTGGAGGCCTCCGGGCTGAAGAAGCCGACGAAGGCGGCGAAGCCGACCTACCGACTGGTGGCGACAGGCCTGAGGCAGGCAGCGGACAAACTGGACGCGGCGATCCGCAGGCTGAAGCCTGCGCCACAGGTCAAAGGGCGCGGGCAGAAGCCAGCGGAGGACCTGGCGCGGGAGGCGGGGCGCCTGGAGCGGTTCCAGGGGACGCTGCGGGCGCTGGCGGAGGCGATGGAGCAGGATCGGGTGCCGCCGTCGCTGGCGAAGATCCGCAACAAGAGCCAAGTGCAGCAACTCCTGGAGCTCGAGCACTACCCAGGTCCCGGCGTACTCAAGGCGGCGGGGATCCAGGATGAGGCGGGGTTCAACGAAGCGCGCGACGACCTGCTGAAGCTGGCCCCGGCGCAGCCGCAACCGAAACCCGCCCCGGCGCCGGCACCGCAACCCGAACAGCGGAAGCCTGCGCCACCGCCTGCCCCAGCTAAGGAGAAGCCGCCACAGCAACCCGCACCGCCGCCGGTCACGGAAGGCAAAAGGCAAGTTGAGAACCCGTTCGCTGTCGTGGCCAAGTATGGCCTGGGAGCGTGGCAAGTGGTGAGCAGGCATCCCACGGCTGAAACCGCGGCTAGAGCATCGATCGCTTACGAAGGCGATCATCCCGGCTTGAGTGTGTCGATCGCCGGGCCGAAACAGGAGACCCGCGAGGCGCGCCTCAAGCAGCAGGGCAAGTTGCGTAAAGCTCTGCAAGAAGCCAGGGCGGAGGCCGCGCAGAGGGCGGCTCCTCTGGCACCAAAGGCTCCGGAGAAGCCGAAGCCTTCCCGGCAGACTACGACCCGGAAGGCAGCTTGGGAGATGACGGCCGGGGAATTCAGGGCCGAATATGAGGAAACCGAACGAAGGGTGGATGCAGCCGAGAAACACGGGCCGTTGCCCCCGGGTATGCGTGAGTGGACGCCCGAAACCTGGAAGGAGTGGTCGAGGCGGCGCGGGTACACCGAAGCGGAGATTTCGGACTTTGAACGTTACCTGGAACTGGCAGAGACCGCGGAGCACGCGCGCGACGATCTCGCCCTTGTGCACCAGCGACACGTTCAACGTGCACTCCGGAGGGGTAAGCCAGTTCCTCCGGAGGTGATGGCCGAGTACCCGGATCTGAAGGAGCCAGGCCGATTCCTTCGCCTTCGCCTGAAGCCACTGGAGCCGGCGAAGGCGAAGGAATCGGCGCGAGAGGTGAAGCATCGGCGGATTGTGCCGGGCAAGCCGGTCACCTTGGAGATCGGCGAGGAGACCACCATCCTGATCCCTGGCGAGGAGCGCCGATACACGGCGAACTACGCCGTGGTGGAGGCCGACGCCCTGGTGGCTTCGCATGACGCAGAAACGTTCCAGCCGGAGGCGGACTATCCCTACGTGAACGACCGAGACTACTCGAAGGCGACCAACCAGCAACGCATCCGGGAGCAGCGGACTAAGTTTGACCCGGCGTTCCTGGTGACTGACGACCCGAGCCCGGAGAATGGTCCGCCCATGATTGAGCACTTCGGACGGGTGCTCGGCGGCAACGCCCGCACCATAATCCTGAAGTGGATCTATGAGCATGAGCCAGGCGCCGCTCAACGCTATCGAGACCAGCTCGCGCGCAAGCTACGGAACTTCGGCCTGGCGCCGATCCGATTGAACGAATTCAAGCAGCCCGTCCTGGTGCGGCTGATCTTGACGCGCGAAGACTTCGACCCGCAGGAAGCGATCACGGATTTGAACAAGGTCGGCACGGCGGCGCTGACGCCGGCGGAACGGGCGCTGGCGGACTCTCGCCGGGTCTCCGAGGCGACCCTGGATTTCATCGCGTTGCGGATCGACGAGGCCGGGGCTGAGGGCACTCTCGCTCAGGCGCTCGAAGGCGACGGCGGGCCAGCGATCGTGGCGCGGCTGGTCGCAGACGGCGTGATCACGCCGCAGGCGAAGGGTGAGTACATCGAGCAACGCACGGTAAAGGGGACCGAGCGCAAGTACGAGGTCCTGACCGAAGAGGGCAAGAAGCGGATCGCCCGGCTGCTGATTGGGCGACTCTTCCGTGACACCAATCAGTTCGAAGCCACGCCGCCGGAGCTGCGCGCCAAGCTGGAGCGGCTGGTGGCGCCCATTGTGCGCGTCGAGCAGCGCGATGGCTGGAACATTCTCGGGTGGGTGCGAGAAGCGATCGACCTGCTCCAGGAGATGCGGGCGCACGGCGTGCGCAGCGTCAACGACTATCTGAGCCAAGCCAGCCTCTGGCCGACGACGGAGGGCTACAGCGAGCCGGCGGCAGCCATCGCCAGGACGCTGCAACTTGGGCCGTTGAACGCGGTCAAGGTCTTCCGGACCTACGCCGCGGAAGAGGCGAAATCGCGCGAAGGCGCGCCGGCGTCGTTCTTCACGCCATTGGGACCGGAAGAAGCGTTCCGGGCGGCCTTCATCGAGCGGCGCGAGGAGATTGAGAAGGCCGAGCGGAAACCCAAGGCGAAAGCAGCCGGCGCCGGCGATGAGCCGCTGACTCTGATGCGGGAGCAACTTCCGCCGGCATTCGAGCGGACCGTGCGTCGCGGCGAGCGGTGGCACCTGCGTGGCAAGCCGCTCAAGCCCTGGCGCGAGGGTATGACGCCGGCAGAGATCCTCGAATCGGCTGAAGCACGGTTGATCGAAGGTGGCAAGGACGACCCGAGCGTGGTGCTGGTCAACCGGCAAGCGGCGATCGTCCTGGCAGAGGCTGGCGGTGTCAACGGGGCCTTCACAGGCTGGCTGCTGCGACCAGGTCGTGCCAGATTTCTGCTGAAGCGCCTGTTCCGGGAACTCGCAAAGGGCCAGCCGCAGGCGCAGCGCGAAGCGATTGCGGGGCTGTTCCAGGCGATCGGCGCAGCGCACCTGGCGGGCGGATACGTGGTGCTGGTGCGGCCTGGCCGAGAGGTCGTGCAGAGGGTCCGGCATGAACTGCACCACCGCCAGCAGTATGAGATCGCGCCCCGGATGGCCGACTTACTGGGGGACAAAGCAGTCGAGTTTCTCGGCGACCCGGTGGCGCGCCGGATGGCCGACAAGCTGAAAGACTGGGGCTACCCGCACAAGTCCGAGACCCTGGCCGCAGAAGTGGGCGCATACCTGGCGGCGGGCCCGAAGTCCTGGCAGGCGTTCGGGATCGACCGTCAGCAGGCGTTGACACTGATCACACGGTACTTAGAGTATATTGTGAGCGTGCATGGGCGCCAGGCGCTGGCGGTGTTCCGCCGGGCGGCGCCGGATTTCAGGAGGGTCCTGGAAGATGTCCGAAGATCCAGTGAGCAACTTAGAGAAGTTGCTGGAGGCACACCTGGAAGGCAGGCTCGAGGAGGCCTTCGACGAGATGTTTCCGGAGGAGAAGAACCCGCCCTCCAGCGAGACCTCTTCCCCAAGTACGATTCCGAGCAGCAGCGCGAAGCCGAAGCCGCCCAGCAGCGGAGAATCGAAGGCGAGCGCCTGACAGCCGAGTTTAACTCGGCGCTGACGCAGAGCAATCTACGTCAGAAGCTGAAGCCCAGGCGGACGATTCAGGGGAACCTGTTCGGAGCTCCAGATCCCGAGCCGGAGCAGGGCAGCCTGTTCGACAGCCAGGCGGATGAGTTGCCGCAGGGCGGGCTGTTTGGCGATGAGCCGCTGCTGATGCGGGCGGCGGGGGAGCGGGCGGTGCGGGTGCTGGGGGCGCCCGAAGCGGCGGGGGCGCTGCGCGAGGCGGCGGCGAACCTCCGGCAGTTCAAGGACGACGTGCAGCGGGTGTTCGTGCCGGCGGCGCGTGGAGAGCGGGCGAAGCAGGCGGCGCTGAGCCTGCGCGCGCACGGCGCCGAGATGGCACGCAGCTTCGATAAGACCGAGCGGGCGCTGGTCCAGGCGCGGAAGTTCTTCCGGGGGCAGTCGCACGAATTCATCGCCGAGTTCATCGACCGCATGGAGGAAGGGCAGGCACAAGAGACGCGGGAGTTAGACGAGATCGCGGGGCTGTTCCGGCGATTCCTGGATGAGCGCCGGCGGGAGGTCCAGGGGCTGGGTACCGGCAAGTTGACCGCGTTCCACGAGACTTACTTCCCGCACGTCTGGAAACAGCGCGGGCCGCAGGATGCGACTCAAGCGTTTAGGCAAGTGTTCGGGCGGCGGCCGCTCGAAGGCCCGAAGGCGTTTCTGAAGAAGCGCAAGCACCTGTTCTTCCGCGAGGGGCTCGAAGCGCAACTCGAACCGGTGAGCTGGAACCCGGTGGACCTGGTGCTGCTGAAGATCCGGGAGATGGACCGCTACCTGCTGGCGCACCGCTTCATCAAGGAGATGAAGGACCTCGGGCTGTGCCGATTCACCGCGGCGCTGGGCGGCCATGCGCCGGCGGGCTGGGCGGAGGTGCCCGACCCGATTGGATCGGTCTGGGGGCCGCCCGAACTGGGAGTGCGCGAGGCCTACGACGCCGGGGTGATGCGCGAGCTCGAGGCACTGGCGAAGAGCCTGGGAATCAGCCACGAGCGGCTTACCAGCATGCGCGGGCCAGCGTGGGGATACGCCTACCCGGGCAAGAGCGAGGTGAAGACGCGGTTCGCGGGCCCAGAGTCGGTGTATATACACGAGATCGGGCACGTGCTCGATCACCGCTACGGCCTGGCTGAGCAGCTCGTGAAGACGACGCCTTACCGCGAGGAGTTGCGGCTCCTGGCGGATTTGCGGATCGGAGAGAAAGCGTCACCGCACTTCCGCAAGTACATCCGGCGGAAGGCCGAGAAGATGGCCAACCTAGTCGCGGCCTACGTCCACGCGCCGGAAGCCTTCGAGCGCGTGGCGCCGGCGACGTTTGTCTGGTTCGAGGACTTCCTGGATGCGCATCCAGAATTGGCCCGGCTGAAGACCATCAAGTACGGCATGGAACTGGCGGAGGGACGGGGAACGTTCCCGCTGGGCGGTTTCGTCCTGAAGGGCAAGTGGTACATGCCCGAGCAGGCGGTCCAGGTGTTGAAGAACTTTCTGTCGCCCGGGTTGAGGCAGAAGGGCTGGTTCCGTCAGATCATGGGCGTGGCGAACTGGATGGTGCAGTTCACGCTCTCCTGGAGCACGTTTCACCTGGCCAACACGTCGCTCGATGCCATGATTTCGAAGTTGAGCTTGGCCATGATGTACGGCCTGGCGGGGATGCCGACGAAGGCTTTGCTGCGCATCCTGGAGCTGCCTGGCTCGCCCATCCAGAACGCGGTGCGCGGCAACAAACTGATGAAGGCCTGGTTCGCCGAAGGCGTGGCGGATCCGGAAGTGGGCAAGGTGATCGACGCGGCGCTGGCAGCCGGAGCCCGGGTGCGCATGGATCCGGTGTATCAAACCGGCTGGCGCGAGCGGTGGATGGAGACACTCGCGCAGATCCGCGAGAGCCCGAGCATTCCGAAGGCGCTGAAGCTGGCCTGGTCGGCGCCATTCGCCCTGACGGAACTATCGGCCTGGCCGATCATGGAGTGGGTCGTGCCGCGGATGAAGCTCGGGGCGTTCTACGACATGGTGCTGTTCGAACTCGAACGGCTGCCAGCGGACGCCAGCCGGGAGCAGGTGCGGAAGGTATTTGCCCGGGCCTGGGACTCGGTGGATAACCGCCTCGGGCAGTTGGTCTACGACAATCTGTTCTGGAATCGGTACGCCAAGGACCTGGGCATGGTGACGGTCCAGTCCCTCGGGTGGAACCTGGGGACGTTCCGCGAGATCGGCGGCGGGTACGGCGACGTGATCCGGCTGGGCGTAAGGGCGGGCAAGCGTGCGATCGGTGCCGTGCGCGGCGGGCCGGGCCCAGGGGGCACCCCGCCTCCGCCGACACCACCAGGTGGTGAGCCGCCACCACCGCCGACGCCGGAAAAGCCCATCGAGTTCACGCACCGGATGGGGTACACGATTGGCCTGGTGCTGTTCACGGGGTTTGTCGGTGGGTTGGTCACGTACCTGCGGACGGGGAAGGCACCGGAGGATCATCGGGACTGGTTCTTCCCGCGAACGGGGACGATCAACCCGGATGGCACGATCGAGCGGGTGAACCTGCCGACTTACCTGAAGGACCAGTTCCACTGGTACGATCATCCGATCCAGGCTGCGCGAAACAAACTGAATCCGGCGGTTCGAGTGACTGCGGAACTGCTGGCCAACGAGGACTTCTGGGGAACGCTGATCCGGGATCCACATGATCCGGCCTACAAGCAAGTCCTGGAGAGCCTGGTACACGCTCTCGAGGGTGCAACGCCGATCAGCGTCCAGGCGTGGCGCCAAGAGACGAAGCGCGGGGCCTCGACGGCTATGAAACTGCTGCCCTACGCCGGAGTGACTCGCGCGCCGCGGTACATCACTGACACGCCGGCGGAGCGGCTACTGAGTGAGTTTCGCGGAGAGCAGCGCGGCGGGCCACAGACGAAGGAGGCGGCGGAGCGCGCGGAGATGCGGCGGGAGATCGTCCGGGCGCTGCGCGAGCGGAAGGGCGCTGGGCCGCTCATCACGAGGGCGCTCCAGGAAGGCAAGATCGACCGGGACGATCTGACCCAGATGCTCAGGCAGGCAACGACACCACGCCTGGTCAGCGGGGTCAAGGGCCTGGGCCTGGACCAAGCGCTCGAAATCTGGGAAGTGGCCAAACCGGAGGAGCGGAAGCAGATCCGCGGAGTGCTGTTGGTCAAGTTCGTCAATGCCATGCAGAGCAAGGCGCCGCAAGAGATGCGGCTGGTGCGGGAGCGGCACGGCAAAGCGATCAGAGAGGTGATGGGACGATGAACGAGGGTGCGATTGCGGTGGCGGTGAGTCTCCTCGCGCTCGCTTGCCAGGCCTTGAACGTGTGGCTCAGTCTGCGGCTGCGCGTGGGCCTCCTCGAGCTGGAGAAGCGCGTGCTTGACCAAGTCGAGCGGGAATTCGTCCGCAAGGAGGTGTGCGACGAGCGGCATGACGGACACCCGGCGCGCCGGCGCATGTACCGCCTCGAGCGAGTAGATCCGGCTTAGCTTTCGGCAGGTTTAGGCTTGGCCCAGCGGGCGAGGGCGGCAGCGCGGGCGATCTCGGCGCGGCGCTGTGGCGAAAGTCGCGCAGCGCGGCCAGCGGCACTGGCTTTGCCCCCGAGACTGGCGAGCTGCGCACGTTCCTTGCGGGTGAGAGACGCCATTCGTGCGGGCCCGCCCTTGAGTCCTCCCAAGCGGCCGAGGGCGACCGCCGCGGGGTCCTTGCTGGCCCTTCGAGCCATCGGTAATAACGTACGACCTACCACCAGAGGTATAGGGGGATTTGCGCGCGAAACTTCTCCTGAGAAAAATCCAGCGGCCGGCGGACTACCTTTATGCTCAACCAGAGCGGTGAGGTTGAGCAGGTGAGGTCATGGAGCAAGTACGCCTGCCACGATCAGCGACGCGCCGGGGAGCATGCACCTACCTGAAGCTGCTGCGGCGCGCACGGCCGGATCCAGTCTGGGGGGGATTCGAGTACGAGGGGCAGTTCCTGCGACCAGGGGCGGTGGTGGACGAAGGGGAGTTATGGCCGGGGCCTGAGTGGCCGGAGATGCCGGTGCTCCTGGAGTGCGCTGGCGAGGATGGAAGCGGGTGGGGGCATCAACGCTCGCCGAGCACCTACATCCTGTGGGTGTGGGAGAGCGGGGAATGGCGCGAGGTGGCGAGGGCAGCATCGGTGGGGCGCGAATGGACCTGGGACCTGGAACAGGCGGCGCGGCGGGCTTTAGGGCAGGGCAAGCGGAGGCCTCCGGAGATTGACCCGGCGGCGGTGAGGGAACGGGTCGCGCGCGTGCTGGAAGCGGAGCTAGAGGGGCTGGACCAAGCCGGCCAGGCGGAAGTGCTCAGCGCGGTGCACGACGAGCTGGCGGCGCGGATTGTAGGGGAGCGGGCGTGGAGGGCGGCGGCGTGAGGTCAGGCGGGGGGAGTGGGATGGAGCGTACTGTCGATCAGGTGTTTCGCGGCGGCGATGGCCACGGGTTGCGCGCGGCCGAGGAACTCGATGAATCTCAGAACGAGCTGCTCGGCCTCGGCGTCGAGGCTGACTTCCTCGATGGCGATCGGCGGGGTCTTGCTGCGAAGCACCACCCATGCGCGGGCGGCATCCTCTACGACGTCTTGGACGGTGGAGCCTTGCTGTTCTGCCATCACCTTGATTCTATCGTAGAGGTCAACAGGGAGCCGAATGGCATGGCGGGTGTGAATGCGCACAGAAGAAGTAGTGCGCCGGGGGTGGGGAAGTTCTCAGGGTTTTTTGCGCGGGCGGCGGGCCCAGCGGGCCAGGGCGGCGGCGTGAGGTCAGGCGTAAACGAGCGCGATGAGATCGGCGACGATGCTGCGGGCGCGTTTCGGGGACTCGGTGTCACGATTGTATTCGGGTGTCGCCTCCGAGCCTGTGACGGCCCAGTCCATGGAGCCGAACTCTTCGACACCTTCGAGGAGCTCCTGGAGTTCATGCAGAAGGAGAAGGGTTGCGGCTGTATCCATGCATTTGTAGTGGGAAACGGGCCGAGAAATTCTCAGGCTTCTTTGGGGGTGTTTTTGGCCCAGCGTTTGGTCGCGGCTCGGCGCGCGATGGCAGAGCGCTTCTGGGGGCTGAGTGCGGTCTGGCGCGCGGCGTTCGCGCGGCGGGCGATGGCGGTTCGTTCCTCTGGAGTCAGGGCGGCGGCGCGGGCTCGGGCGAGCTCGGCGGCGGCAGAGGAGGTCTTGGACTGGCGAGCCATCTACTTGAAAGGATACACCTTTCTTGCGGAAGAGAGCAAGAACTATTTTTTTCTTGACATGCTCGCTTGCGTATGCGAGAATACCTTTGTAGTGCGTTGTTGAGCAGAAAGGAGGCTCAGATGAGAGAGAAAGTGCAGTTCGCAACGAATGTTCCGCAGGTGCTCGCCATCGATCCGCGGTTCCCGGAGTTGGAGCCGGTCGAGGGCCGCTACGGGGACCAGGTCAGGGTGAATCTGACCGACAACCGGAATAGGCCTCACCACATGAGCATTGGACAAACACGATCAGGCACCTTTGAGATGCTTCTTCCAACGAGCCCGTGCAGCAACCCGCGCGGCGTCGCTTCGTTGCTTTGGCGTCAAACGCTGGGCGCGGGCTTTGCCGCCCTTCTTGCCGCCGCGGCGACCGATCTCGGCAAGGTACTCGGTGGGAACTTTATTTCCTTGCACATCAACATTCTAAAGCCGATTACGCACAAAGTCAAGGGGAGGGGGCTTGACATGCGTAAGCGGCTCGGGCATAATAGGGATGCGTAAGCGGTTTACGTACAGGAGGCTTAGATGAGAGACAAGGTGCAGTTCAGCACGAATGTGCCGCAGGTGCTCGCCATCGATCCGCGGTTCCCGGAGTTGGAGCGGGTCGAGGGCCGCTACGGCGACCAGGTGCGAGCGAACCTCACGGAGAATCGCATCGCCTACTTCGAACCCGAAGTGGCGGAGCAAATCAAGGCGCTACGGATCCGGCCGGGCGAGGCGTTCTCGATCTGCAAGCAGGAGGTCCGGGACGGCAACCGGCGGAGCTTGAAGTGGGCGGTGGATTTCAGCGTCCCTGGGGGGCCGCGGGAGACCGGGACGGGCCCCGCGGCGAATCCCCAGGGCAATGGAACACAGGCCCATGGTAGCAACGGTGGGGAGCGGACCGCAAGGGGTCACGCGACGCACAACGGGATCCCGTACTGGGATCCGAAGACGGAATTGCGGAGGGCCTACGAGGACGCTATCGAGGTCCTGGTCGAGGCGAGGGACAAGGCGGCGGCGAAGGGATTGCCGGTGCAGTTCGTCGGCGAGGACCTGCGTGCGGTCGCTGCGACGTTGTACATCAACAAACGCGAGGGAGGTGCGGCGTGGCAGCACAGCTAGTAGTTCCGATCGCCAAGCTGGGGGAGGTGCTCTCCCCCAGCCAAACCAAGACGCTGGTCACCTGCCCGGCGAAGTGGTACTTCAAGTATATCCGGCAGCTTGCGGAGATCGCGGACGGCGCCCTGGCGCTAGGCCGGGCGGTGCACAAGGCGGTCCAAGCGGCGATGCAGTTCAAGAAGCAGGCCAAGCTGGACTTGCCCGCAGCGCACGCGCTGAAGATCTACCGGGACTCGCTGGCCGGGGAGTTCCGAACCGCGGAACTGCGCGAGGACGAGGACGCGGCGGAGCTGGAGGCCGGCGGGGAGGCGCTACTGAGTCTGTGGCTGAAGGAGCAGGCGCCAGCGATTCAGCCGGTGATGGTGGAGCAGGAGGTCAGCGGGCGGATCGGCGGTGTTCTCGTACGCGGGTTCGTGGACCTGGTCGATCAGCACGGGACGGTGATCGACCTCAAGACCAAAGGCCCGCGGGGGCGAGTCGAGGTCACGCAGGATGATGTGTTTCAGGTGGCCACCTACCGGCGGCTGTTGCCGCAAGCGTCGGGCAAGGGCCGCCTGGACATCCTGCGGAGGCTCAAGACGTCGAAGGTGGATACGGTCGAATTCCAGGTGACCGACGCCGACCTGCGGTTCGTGGACACCATGTACCCGCTGGCGCGGGACGTCATCAAGGCGGGGCTCTACATGCCGAACCGGGCCTGCCGGGTTTGCTCGCGGAAGTACTGCTCGTTCTGGCGGGCGTGCGAGCAGGAGTTCGGCGGAACGGTGAACGAATGATGGAGTTCGGCGAGAACGATCCACGGGCGCAGGAACGCTTCCTGCGCGTTCTGGAGGGCGGCGGCGAGTGCCGCCGCCCTCGGTGCGTTTGGTACGCGGTTGGGCTGGCGTGCGCGACCGTACTGGTGGTGCTGGCGCTGGCGGCGCTGGTGCTGGCGCTGGTCGGTGGACCCGCGGGGCCGGTAGAGCACAAGAAACCTGAGCAACAGGAAGCGACCGAGCAGGTCGCGGAATGGAGGCTAGGATGGAGGTGCTGATCAAGCAGGGCGAAGGATGCCGATTCGCGACCCTGCGCGAAGTGGTGGACGAGATCCTGATGGAGGTGAGCAGTCGAGTGAACCACGGCAATCACGGCGCCGAGCAGGCGGACATCGAGATCGAGCAGGCGCTGTCAGCGGCGGGCAAGGTGGACGAGCTGGCGGCGAAGGTGACAGAGATCGAGACGCGGCTGAAGCGGCTCGAGGCGGAGGGGGAGCCATGACGGACCTGCGGCGGGTCATCCAGCGGGAGACGCGGAACCTCTACCGGGGTCGGCCGCTGTGCGTCGAGCTGCACCCGGGCTTCCTGGTGATCTGGCCGAAAGGGACGCGGTACCGCCGGTCGATCAGCTACGAGGCGATCTTCAGCCGGGCGGTGATGCTGCACGCCCTGGCCGAGCAGAGCCGTGTAGGCGGAGGCCTCCGCCGCCGACGTGTCAGATAGCGGCTCGCTCCCTCGGCCGCTAGTAGGCCGCCGCGGACGGTGGTCCTCTGCTTCCACCGGTCCGGACTCCGCGGCGGCCGGCGCCCTCCCACGTTTTACCACCCAATTCCACATTACAGTGAAGTTGCCCTCCTGCCGACACCCTCTAAGTGATTGATTCCGCGTGCGGCCAGGGGCGCGAACGCAACAGAATGACTGATCTGTGGAGTTCGGCGTGATTCCTAAGTACTTGACAGAAGAGGAGTTACGGGCGCTGTTTTCAGCCATCAAGAGCGCCCGGGACCGGGCGATCTTCACAGTGGCGTTCTGGCGGGGGTTGCGGGCCAGCGAGGTCGGGCTGCTCCAGCTCGCGGACGTCCGGTTGAAGGTCGGCCGGATCTACGTGCGGCGCCTGAAGGGCAGCCGGAGCGGGGAGCATCTGCTGTCGGACGAGGAGTTGCGGGCGCTCCGCGCGTGGTCTAGGGTGCGGGGGTATGACCCGGGCCCGCTGTTCCCGTCGCGCCGCCGACGGGGGATCAGCAGGTATCAACTCGACCGGCTCATGAAGAGGTACGGCGCCGCGGCGGGCCTGGCCCCGGAGAAGCAGCACTTCCACGTGCTCAAGCACTCGCTGGGGACGTACTTGATGGGGCGGCCCGAGTCGGACATCCGCCGGGTGCAGGACTGGCTTGGGCATGCGAACATTCAGAACACGACGATCTACGCTCAGATCACGAGCGCGCAGAGGGATGAGTTCGCGCGGAAGGTGTTCGGCAGGCGGTGATTAGCCGGCGCCTACCGCCATGTCGATGCGGAAGGTATATTGCGCACTCGCCGGCAAGCGCGGTTGCGCAGTGTAGCCGACGGATGGCGGCGGGCTGGTTCGCCCGCCGCACCGGGCGCGGCGGTACGTGCGCGCGAGGGGGCTTCACGCTTGCGGCAGTGGCTTGAACCAGTCAGGTTGCTGCTCGACACAGGGCGCAGGGAGTGCCACAGTGCCCTGAGGTGCGCCCTGGGCGAAATAGGCTTCTCCTCCATTGGCGGGTTCGAGCTCGAAGATCGTGCCTGCGGGTATGCCGAGGAGGTCATGCACGAGTTGATACCGGCTGCCGATGGTCATGCCGTCAGCTTATCACGGCCCGGGCGGCGCTGGCGGCGGCGCTGGGGCCGGCTGGCGCGCGAAGGTGATGGTGCCGATCGTGCCGTCCGACCAGCGCACGATGAGCAGATCGGGCAGGGCGTCGAGCATGTGTGTGCTGACGATGAGCTGGCCGGCACCGCCAGCGGTCTTGAGATCGATGAAGGTGACGTTCACGACCGATCAGTCGGCGGATTGGTCGGTGGGTACACAGTGAACACGTCGCCAGCCGGGACGTACACAGAGTGGCAGAGATCCAGCGCGTACCAGCGCTCGGTGGAAAACGGCTCGTCGATCGGCACCACGGCACCTGGATAGAGCTCCCACAGGCGCGGCCCACCGGGGTTGGCTAGGAGCAGGATCGGTAGCTGCGGCAGACCCACGATGCGTTCGCAGGCGGCCTGGAGAGCCTCGAGTGTCAGATCGGCGCCGGGAGTGACTGTGTTCGCGTACCTGGCAACAGGCAGGCTCGCGTCCAGGCCAACATGGGCGGCGGCCTTGCGACCGAACAGGGCGCCGGCGATTAAACCGAACCACGAGCGGCGGGTGTGGCGCAACCGATCACCTCCAGAGCCATGGCTTCAATCGTGCGGTTCATCTGGGGGGCGAGTTGCATGCAGACTTCGCCGAGCACGGGATTCTTGACGCACCAGCGTTTGCTCAAGCTGAAGCCCAGTCCGTACGTCTGGCAGTGGAACTCGCGGTTTGCGTGGAACCACACCGCAGGCCGCGCGGCGGCGCCGAGGAAGAGAGCGAAGAGGTCGCGGCGGGTGTGGAGCATCTGAAACTAGGATACATCGGGCACTAAGAGTCGCACATCGCCCGAGGGTAAGCGCGAAATCCGCAGCACCCAGCCACTGCCGTCATGGTCGAATGCGATCTTGGCTCGGAAACTGTCTCGCAGCGATGGGCAGCGGGGAGAAACCCTGAAGTGGTCAGCGAGGATGCGCTCGAGCAAGACCTTCTGTCGATGGCGGTAGAACACACCCTGAACGGAGACGCTCCCGCGCTCGCGGCAGACGGCGCAGCGCCAGTGCTCGAGGTGGCGTTTCATGGCTGCTTCCTCTTGGCGAATCGCGGCCAGACGACGACGTCGGCGGCGCGGATCATGCGGCCCTCCGGCGGCGGTGGCGGCCGCAGTCATACCAGCGGGGCCCGGCCGCTAGGCGGCGCTTGCGCTCGACCTGGCCGGCGCGCCAGCCGTCCAGCCAAGCGAGCCACTCCTCGCTCGTGCGGTAGTTATGGCGGGTCGAGTGCAGATCGCGCAGGCCGGCGCGATAGCCGTCCTCGCGGGCGTGGCGAGTCCAGCAGGTCAGACAGGCCACGGGGTTAGACATGGCGGGCGGCCTCCTCCAGGTCGAGGAGCATCCCCACGTGGGCGTGGAGGCGGGCGATCGAACTGCGCATCACCTGGAGGCGCCCGTGCATTTGGCCGACGATGAGGTCAGAGTGTGGCAGCGCCTTCGCCATCTCGTTTAAGAGCTTGAGCTCGTGCAGTATCTGGCCGTAGACGAGGATGACGCTGCGAGGGGTGACCTTGACGCGCGGCAGGGCCGGGTCCGGAGTTGACGTTTGTTGACGGCTCATAGGGGCCTCCCGGCGGGCGCCAAGAACTCGAGAACGTTGACGTCGGGGCGGTGGATGGGGTTGTAGAGCACCACCGTGTTCGTCTTGGGCAGGCCCGCGATCTGCAACTGGATCAAGCCGCCCAGATCCTCGCCCTTGAGGGCCAGGGCCTCGACGTGGTACTTGACCATCAGGTGAACACAGACGGCTTGCCAGAAGCCGACTGAAGACAGAGCAGCGGGGAGTTCCAGGATATCGCGCGTTTCGAGGCAGTCCACGGACTGCCCGTCGGCGAGAGACGCCTCAGTCCATTTGGTGTGTCCCATGTCGTGCGCTCCAGAGTCAGGCCGAGGCTTGCGCTAGGCCTCGGAGCAAGGGGCGCCGCGCGTCTTTGCGCGTGGCCCGGGTTTCCTTGTGGTGCGGCGCGTCGTAGTGCAGGTGGCACCACTGACAGAGCGCCGCAAGATTCTCGTCGCGGTTGTCCGCGGGATCGTGGTTCAAGTGGGCGACGGTGAGGACCACGCGCACGGTCCGAACGGCACGTGCCAAGGGAGATGCCACCCGCCGACGGTGGTCAAACCAGCGGGAGTAGTGGGCCTCGAACCAGGCCGAACCCGCACGTATGGTCTCGATGCGGTCGGGGACGCCGCATCGTTCGCAGCGGTTGCGAGCGCGCGCCAGGATGCGGGGCCGGATGACGGTGCGCCACTCGGCACCGTAGAAGCGACGGAGATCACGCCGGATCGGCATGGGCTCAGTCCCCGTACACCTCAGCCAGGATGGAGTCGAAGGCGGAGGCGGCGTCAGCTTCTGTTTCAAACGGACCACGGGCGAGGCCAGCCCACAAGAACCACCACGTCCCGTCAGGGTCCATCCACGGCTGCGTAGTAGTGTCAGGCACCGGCGGCGGCTCCGTGGCAGCGCTGTGAGTTCAACTGCGGGTAGACGGCCAGGATCTGCTCGCGCTTCCAGTCCGCGAGATCCGGATGAGCGACCAACTGCCGGGCGAGCTCGAGTACCATGCCCCCGGAGGCCTCCCGGAACTGGCGCTCCAGGTCCGGGAGCGAGACGCGATAGCCGACCGTAGCCCAAGCCCTGCCGCAGTCCTGGGCGATCAGATGCACCAGGCCCCAGCTCCGGATCTTGGCGCGCCGTTGCTTGATCGCCTCGGCGAGATCCGCCAGCGGCGCATCACCAAGGGCTCGGGCGATCCGGGTGACCATGGCATCGTCCGGCACGCTGTGTAGTTGCCCCGCCAGGGCGAACTCGAGCATCGCGCGCAGCGCAGCCAGTTGCCCATTCTCGCCGGGCTTCGCCTTCTCTTCGCCTTTTGAAACCGGAACTGGAGTTCCGGTATCGCGGGCGGAAACCGGAACTGGAGTTCCGGTATCGCGGGCGGAAACCGGAACTGGAGTTCCGGTATCGCGGGCGGAAACCGGAACTGGAGTTCCGGTATCGCGGGCGGAAACCGGAACTGGAGTTCCGGTGTCCTTCGCCGTTTGTTCGCCATCGCGGAGGTTCGTCAACCCCTCGGCGCCGTCGTACACCTCTGATACGGGGCAATCCGAACCCAGGGGGCACGACAGAATTATCGGAACAGGTTGGGCGAGGGCTGGCGCGGGCTTGGGGAGACGCTGGAGCTTCCGGGTGGGGCGTTCCGGCAGGTGGAATAGGCGCTCTGGGACGACCTTGTAGCAGTAGGCGCGACCACGCTTCACGCGAGCGATCACGCCAACTTCATCGAGTCGCGCCAGCGCTTCGCGGACGGCCCGAGTCGTCAAGCCGGTCCAACGTGCGAACTGCTCCTCCCGGATCGGCTCCGACATTTCCGGGGCAGGGCTCCCTGCGGGCCGTGGACGGCCTAACGTCTCCTCAAACACGATGCCCAGGCAGAGGAGGGCGCCGTACTCCAAGCACCGTCCCAACTCGCGGAAGAATCCGCGGGGCAGTGGTGTGAAGCCCTGATCGAGGAGCCAGCCCGGAAGCGGCGTTGCGCCTCGCTCGATCCGCTCAGTTGCCGGAGCAACGGTCTTCCGGGCTGGGACTGCCACGGGCTTTCCCTCCGTTCCCGGCCAACTTCCGATAACAGATACCCTGGAGACCGGGGAAGGGCCGGTTAGCGGCGGTCTCCGGAGCGCGCTTTGGCGGCGGCGCGGGCCGCCTCACGCGGGATTTCGCACCGCCGGCACCGGCAGTAGCGCCCAGTGACGTGCTGGATGGTGCGTGGCCGCCCGCCGCGCCGGTTACGAACACATGCCCGGAGGACACGGGCGGCGGCGCTGCGCTTCGACTTGGGGCGACCAGTGCGTAGAATCCGGGCTGCCAATGCCCGAGAAAAGGGGGCAGCCCGCAGCATGTTCTGATTCAAACAGAAACCACGATGCGCTGTCAAGGGATTTTTTAGGTCGGCAGGACATCGGAACTCCAGTTCCGGTGTCCCGTAGACCGATACCGGAACTCCAGTTCCGGTGTTACCGGAACTCCAGTTCCGGCTATATCATTATTTATAGAAAGAAGTAAAAGAAGAGCTTTCCGTGGGTGGGTGAGTCAGTCCGGAGGCACCCACTCACACACCTGCTGCTGTTGAAAACTGTGGTGAATCTGCCACAGTTTTGACAAAATAAGACAAAGGGGCCGGTGGCCTGCGGTCAGGAGTGGGCGCCCCACCGCAGGATGCAGTCACACCGCCGTGATGCCGACAAGGTGAAGCGGCGGCAAGGCGGCAAGCGTGAAGCGCCCGAGCAAGAGCCAAGCCAAGACACGGGCAGCGAGTCCGGCGCGATCTGTCCGGCGGGCGAAGATTGCGACGGCGGTCGTGACCGGCAAGACACTGGCGCAAGCTGCGCGTGAAGCCGGCCTGTCGCGCCAGTGGGCATCGCACGAAGCGCAGCAGCCAGAGACGGCTCTACTGCTGGCAGGGATGCTGGCGCCGCATCAAGCGCGGATACAGGCGCTGGTGGGCCGCTCGATCGAGGCGATTGACGACGCTCTGGCCGCGGAGAAGGTGGCGCTGGACCGGGAGGGTAACAAGGCAGCACTCGGGCCGGATCACTATGCGCGGCTTCAGGCGGTCAAGCGGCTGGTGGAGATCCTGGAGGCGGCGCGGCCACGCGGCTCGGCAGAGCAGGGCGGCGAAGAGGGCTTGTTGCTGATGGATCGTCTGCATGCGGTGTTTCGGCAGGAGTCCCATGCAAGACCAAGGTGAGCGGGACAAACTCATCCTGGAGTACCGCTCGGCGGCGCGGTTGGTGGCGCTCCAGGCGAAGCGGCACATGCCGCCCTGGATCGACATCGAAGATCTCGAGCAGTGGGCGTGCCTGGGTCTGGTGGAGGCGGCGGAGCGCTACGACCCGAGCCATGGCACGCCGTTCCTCGGGTACGCCTGGCGCATCATGCGAGGCCGACTGTGGGAGCAGTACCGGCGGCGGCAGTTCCAACTAGAAATGCGAGCGACGGCGCCGCTCGATGAGAAACTACCGGCCTTGGTCGAGGAGTCGATCTCCGAGGAGGACCTGGACCATCAGCGACTGATGGCTCAGATGCTCAAGGCCTTCCTGGGCCTACCCAGGCGCGATCAGACGGTGCTACTGCTGTACTACGGCCAGGATCTCTTTCACCGGCAAGTGGGCCAGCGCATCGGAGTGAACGAGAGCCGTGCCTGCCAGCTCAACAAGCGCGCCGTCGCGCGGCTCCGACGCGCAATGCAACGAGACGCCGTCTTGCCGACATACCCGGCGTGCGGATAACGCGCGAGCTGCGCGAGCTCTACGAAGACTTCCACGATCACCGTAAGTTCGCGGAGGAGTCCCTCTCTGTTCAGAACAAGCAAGGCCAGATCCTGTCCTTCAGCTTTGCGCCAGCCCCGGAGAAGCTGCGCCAAGCGGTCGAGGAACTGCGCCGCAAGCGGAAACCGATCAGGATCGTCTACCTGAAGGCGCGCCAGGTATTCGTCTCGACGGCGACGGCGGCGCACTTCTTCCACGAGATCCCCTTCCAAGCCGGGCAGAAAGGCCTGGTGGTGGCGCATGAGCTTGACGCCGCCACCGAGATTTTCGGGTACTACAAACTCTTCCAGGACACCTACCGGCCCTTCCGCGGTCTGGTGGGGCTGCCGCGGCTGAAGCAGGACAACCGGGGCATCCTGCGCTGGGCGAACAAGAGCTACATCAAGGTGGCCACCGCGAACAATGTGCGCAAAGGCCGCGCGCATTCCCTCCGCTACCTGCACCTCAGCGAGTACGGCTTCTGGCGAGACGCGCGAACGTTGATGGCGGCGCTGATGAACTCGGTCCCAGACGATCTGGACACCATGGTGGTGGTCGAGAGCACCGCCAACGGGATCGGCAATGAGTTCTACCAGCTCTGGCAGCGGGCCAGCGATCCGCACGGCGACGGCGAATGGACGGCGATCTTCTGCGCCTGGTGGGAGCACCCCGAGTACCGGCGCGAACTGGACGTGCCGGCGGACCAGTTCCAGCGCTCGCTGAGCGACGAAGAGTACGAGCTCGCGGAGCGATACGGCCTGAGCCTCGAGCAGCTCGCCTGGCGGCGCTGGGCCATCCGGGTCAAGTGCGACAACAACCCGGACACGTTCAAGCAGGAGTACCCAAGCTGCCCCGAGGAGGCGTTCCTATTCAGCGGGCGGCCACGCTTCAGCCACCAGCACTTGGCGCGGATGCCGGTGATCCGGGATGCGCCGACGGGCGACCTCGAGGAGGTCGAGATCGGGCCGAAGAAGCACATCCAATTCGTGCAGCGGGAGCGCGGGCCGGTAGTGCTGTACAAGCGGCCAGGGCAGCACCGGCAGTACGTGATTGGGATCGACGTGTGCGAGGGCATTGATGCAGCCGGGCGCGGCGCGATCGGGGCCTCGGACCCGGATTTCAGCGTGGCCACGGTGCTCGACCGCGATACCGGCGAGCAGGTCTGCAAGCTGCGCGGACGGATCGAGCCGGCGGCGCTGGGGCGTTACGTGGCAGTGCTCGGCCGTTGGTACAACTGGGCGTTCCTGGTGCCGGAGGCCAATGGGCCGGGCCTGGCGCTGCTGACGGAGCTACAGCACGAGGCGTACCCGCCGGCGCTCATCTACCACCGGCAGCCAGATCCAGACGACCTCTATGCGCCGGAGGCCACCAGCACGCGTCTGCGCCTGGGGTGGAAGACCACCACTGTGACACGGCTCCAGCTCGTCAGCACGCTCGATGGGGCGATCCGGGAGCTGGCGGTCGTGATCCGCGACCCGAACACTATTGCGGAATGCCGGACCTTCGTCGTGCATCCCGATGGCAAGCCGGCGGCGCAGAGTGGCTGCCATGACGACGAGGTCATCGCGCTGGGGCTGGGAGTGATCGGGCTCCAGCAGGCCCCGCCAGACATGCGGCTGCTCGGACTGAAGCCGAAGCCACCGCCTCACCTGGGCACCGGGGGTGCAGCCAAGTACGGGCAGCGCCGACAATCCGGCAGTAGCGCGCGCGGGACGCGCCTACGCCTATGACGGCGGAACAGATCCGCGATTTGGGTTTGGCCAACGGCAGTCGGTGGTGCGTGCATTGTTTCGGTCTCGGGGTGGTCCGCTTCGGCCGACCTGGCGCAGCAGACTTTTGCCGGTGCGTATTGCGCCGCGTGTTCCGGAGCGTCTGGAACCGTTATGAGTACGCCAGAGACATCGGCTTCTGGAATGGCCGACTGACGATCGAGTTGATCAAGCGCGGAGGGATGGTGGCGGGCCACAAGGACGCCGAGTTCGCAGCCGATGTGGTCCTCATCGCGCGAAGGGAGCTCGACGATTTCCACTTCCAGGTCTTCAAGGCCCACTTCTTGGATCGCCTGGAATGGCGCGATTCGGTGCGCGTGCTGGCCCGCTTTGTTCACATAGCCAGGATGGCCGGATCCCATGACCTGCCGGCGATTGATCGCGGGAACTTCTTCCACGCCGTGTACCGACTGGAAGCCAAACTCGGCCGAGCCTTCCTGACGACCGCGCCGTATGCGTTGTTTCCGACGCGAGAGTACTACAACGGGAAGGCCATATCTCTCTCGCAGATCCCGCAGGGGGCGAGCCACGCGCGCAAGCGAAGGAACAACGGGCTGGCGATAGGAGCAGCCGCATGAAACAGGAACCGTTAAAAGTGGCGACATCGGCCGAGCTGATCGACGAGCTTGGCGCCATCCAGCAGGCATTGGCGCCGCTGAAGGCGCTGGAGAAACGAGCGGGCGCGATTCGCGAGACCATCGTGGGTTGGATGGCTCGGCGCAAGCCGGAGGCTACGGGCACATTCGAGGGGAAGCGCTGGGTGGCGGTAGTGGGCCCGCAGCAGAACCAGCGGACGATCAAGAACCTGGAGAAGCTGTTCGACCGCCTGGGAAAGAAGCGGTTCCTTGATCTCTGCTCGGTCAGACTGATGGCGCTCGAAGACGAGATCCCATTGGCGGAGCGCGGTGAATTCATCGAGGAAGCTCTGAGGGGCCCGCGCAAGCTGGAACTGGCACCGCTCGGAAGGAGGCCGAAATGACGAACTGGAAGACTACGGCGCTGGGGGTCCTGACGGTGGTTGGCGCTGTCGTGAAGATGGCGATGGCGCTGCTCAACGGGCAGGCACCGGGCCTCGAGGATGCCGGTCTGGTGGCTGCCGGGGTGGGCCTAGTGGCCGCGGCGGACGCCAAGAAGCGGCAATGATGGCGGGATTGCGCGATTTTACGCCGGCGGCCGTGCGCCTGGCGCACGGGTGGCGGGTGCGCGGCCAGCGGGCGCTGCGGAGGATACGTCGCCTGGGGCCGCCTGGAACTGACCAGCGGCAACTGCTGGCGGGCGCCAACCTTGACACCCGCCAGCAGCGGAGGCGAGCCGCGTTCGTCGCGGCGTTGGGCGCCGTGACCGAGGGCTTTCCATACGACCCACGGCGGGCGCGGCGGCGGATCGCGCGGGCGTGGGCGAAGCGAGGGATCCCATGACCGAGCCACGGATCCGACGGGCGTTCGCACCGCAACTCAAGCTCAGCCGCAACGAACTGGGGCGGTTGGCGGATCGCGTCGAGGAGGACTACCAGAGCGCGGTCAGCGACCATGATCGGCGCATGGAGCGCTTCCGGGGCTACCTGCGGCGGTGGCGCGACCTGAAAGACGAGCCGGTGGCCGGCGAGGAGGATGCGCCCGATTTCCGCATTCCCTTGACCATCTGGCAGGTCTTCGGGAAGTGGTCGAAACAGTTCATGGCGCTGTTCGGAGACGATGCGGAGATCATCGCTGAGCCGACCGGGCCGAGCGATCAGCGGGTGGTGCGCAAGATCGGGCGGTACATGCACTGGCGCCTGTTCAAGTCGATGCGGATCCGGCGGAAGGCGGCCACCTTTATCTTCCGCCAGATCCTGTTCGGGCGCGCCCACGCTTACGGACCGTGGCTGCGAGAGACATTCTTCGCACCCACAGAGGACGGCGGCGAAGTCGAGTTGATCGACTTCGAAGGCCCAGGGTTCGAGCCGCTGGCCCCCGACGACCTGGTCGTGCCGGGTGAAGACGCGCAGACGATCCACGATTTCAGCTTCGTGATTCGCAAGTATCAGGAGCCGCTGGATGACTTGCTGCGCGGCGAGGGGACGCTCTACCAGGGGATCGGGGAGATCTGGGACGACCTGGTCACGCTGGCAGAGCAGGCGCCAGGGCGAGACACACCAGGCGACGAGTTGAAGCGGGACCTGGACCTGGCTGAGGGCGTGAACCGCGAGAGCAATCTGAGCGCCCGCGGGTCGGCGCGAGTCTGGGAGTGGTGCGGCAAGTGGCGGATGCTCAAGCGCGGCGCCGGCGACGGCAGGGCGGGGAATTACGACCGCCGACAACGGTTCCAGCGGGAGCTCCTAGTGCGGTACCAGCCAGACCTTAAGAGGACGATCGGCGTGCAGGACTTGGCGCAGATGTATCCCCTGATGGCCAAGCGGCGGCCGATTCTCGAGGGCGCCCTGGTCGCGGACGGGAGCTATTGGCCCCCAGGTTTCGGCGAACTGCTCGAGCGGTTGGAGAAACAGGCCTCAGCGGCGCACAACATGGGCAGCGAGGCCGGGATGTTCAGCGTGGGCCCGGTAATCTTGTACCGGCCAGCGGAGGGGTTCGATCCGGAGGAGTTGACGTACGAGCCGAAGACGGCGATTCCGACGGCGGATCCGGCAGGGGTCAGGGTGTTGGAGGTGCGGGCCAATCTGGAGTATCCCGTTCTGGAGGAGCGGGCCTGCTTGGGTTATGGAGAGCGAGTCACGAACGTGACGGATATGAGCCTCGGGCGGACCCCGGAACAGCCGAACGCGCCGCGGACTGCGCGGCAGACCCTGGCTCTGCTCGAAGAGGGGGATTACCGCGTCGGTCTGGACACATCTCTGCTCAAGGAGGACTGGGCGAGCATCGCCAGCCACGTGTGGCTGCTCGATTCCATGTACGCGCCACAGAGCCTGTTTTTCCGGGTGACTGAGGAGGACGCCGGCGGGTGGTTCGAGACGGCGAACGGCGGCGCGAAGATGACGCAAGCCGAGCGCGGCGGGCGATACGACTTCGACATCCGGTTTGCCACCAGCTACTTCCAGAAAGAGGCGCGGCGTGACCGGCAGCTTGCGCTGTATCAGCTTGATCTACAGAACCCGCTGGTGGCCCAGAATGCGCGGGCGCTGTGGCAGATCACTCAGCGGGTCCATCAAGCGTTCGGGGACGACCGCTTCGCCGACCTGGTGCCCGAGCCGCCGGACCTGGGCCTGCCGCGGAATCCGCGCGAGGAGTGGACGATGTGCCTCCAGGGCGAGGACGTCGCCGTGCATCCGGAGGACAACGACGAGCTGCACCTCTTGGACCACAACAAACGTCTGCGCGAGGCGCGAGTGGATCCACAACGCGACGAAGACGCTTACCACCGGCTGACACGGCACTGCTTGGACCACATCGCGCAGCTCCAACAGAAGCGCCTCATGGCGGGCTTGGCCGAGCGCTTGGCCGAGACCGTCAAGGGCGCGGGCCAGATGGCGCCCGAGCAACTCCTCGGGATGCTGGGGATGCCGCCTGGCGGAGGCGGCCAGGCGCCGCCTGGTGCTGAAGGGCAGATGTGAAGATCCGGGTTCCACCGGACAAGACCGACCTGGAGCACCTCCGGCAGACGCTGGAGACGCGCGGCTGGCAGATGATCGAGCAGCGCGTGCGCGAGATGCTCGAAACCGTGGCGGGGACGCTGGAGATCTCGGCGGAGCCGCCGGAACTTTACCGCGCGCAGGGCCAGATGTCGGCCCTGCGCCGAGTTCTGCAAGTGCCCGGGATCCTGGCGAAGGAGATCCGGGCCAGGGAGGAGAAACGTGGCAAAGCACAGTAAAGCCGATCCGGGCTTCGAGGCGGTGGAGCGGTCGATCGCGCGGCAGCCGGGGATACGCGACACCGGCGCCGTCGAGGACGAACTTCGGGAGATTCCCAGGATCCTCCTCGAACTCAAGGATGCAGTGGCGGATCTGGAGAACGCTGCCGCGCAGCTACGCGAGCGGTTGGCGGCAGTATCGGCACCAACCGACCGCAAGGGACCGGTGCGAGCGAACCGGGTTGCACCGCGGACGGAACTAGGGAACGCACTGGCTGACCAGGTCCTGCGGATCGAGACGGTCGCGGACGCACTCGAGACGGCCCGGGCAGACTTGGAAATCTGAGGAGCCGGCATGCCATGGAAAGCGAGGGATGCGCCGAGGCACACGCGGAAGGCGGACACGGCCGGCAAGCGGGCGCTGTGGAGCGACGTAGCTAACCAGACGCTCGCGCGCACGGGCAGCGAGGGCCGGGCCGTCCGGGCGGCAAATGCGGTGATAGCCCGGATCCGCGGCGACGTGCGGAAGAGCCGGAAGCGGTGAAAGCCGAGGACCTGGCCGTCTGGGCGGAGAGTCTGGCGGAGGCCCTGGACTAGGCGCCGCGGCTGGGGGCGGTCCAGGACAGCCCGGAAGGGGCGCGGTGGATCATCCTGAGCAACACGCTGGCGCAGGAAGTGGCGCTGCGGTTGAGGCAGGCGGCGGGCATCTTGAGGGAGAGGACGGTCTAAAGCTTGCGCCATGGCTGCCGACATACCCAGGCGTGTGACAGTGAGCCAGCCGCGGGTGCGCTGCCGGTTCTGCGGCAAGGGCAGGCACCCGCGGGAATTCATAGGCGATCCGAGGGTCGCCCCGTGCTGGGAATGCTACCAATGGCACATCGCGGCGCTGACGGTGCTGGCGGGCCAGTTGCCGCCAGGCTGCCAGGGCCCGTGCCAGCGGACCTGGGATCAGCTCCGCGAGGAGACGCCTGAGGAGAACGTTCGGATGTTCGTCCACCCGAAAGACGGGATCTACCAACTCCTGTGCCAGGAGTGCTCGGACGCCTATGAGCGGAAGCGCTTGGACCTGTACGCGGGAACGCCTTACGGCTGGCGCAAGAAGCTGGCCGGGGCGAAGTGAGTGATGCCAAGGACAGCCAGAGACGAGGACACGGGGCAGCGCGACGACGACGTGACGCTGATCGCGCCGCCGGATCAGGACGGCGAGGAGACGCCGCCGGCGGAGCTCCGCGAAGGGGGCGAAGGCGAGGAGAAGAAAGGAGCCGAGGACGCCCGCGACAAGGAGTTGAAGGAACTGCGCCGGCAGATCCGGGGCGAGCGCAAGCGGATCCGGGAACTGGAGGAGTCGGAACGGGCCTGGGCGGAGCGGGCGCGGGGGAGAGGTGACGCGGGTCAAACGCCACCGGCTAAAGCCGATGCCACTGAGGAAGAGCCGGAGCTCGATGTCATCGAGGCGCTGACCAGCGAGGGCGTCAAAGGCCTGGACAAGGTCCTGAAGAAGCTGGGATACGCCCGGGTGGAGGAGCTCGACGCGAAGATCGAGAAGACGCGCACGCAGTTGACGAAGGATGCGCGGCTGCTGGGACGATTCCCCGATCTGGGCGACGAGAACAGCGATTTCTTCAAGGCCACGGCCCGGCGGTACGAGGGACTGAGCCAGAACCCGGGGATCAAGGATTCCGGCATGCTGATGGAATTGGCGGCGGAACTGGCGGAAGGGGATCTGGGTCTGCGGCGAGCATCGAAGGACGATCGGCGCCGGCAACGCGACGCGGACCTGGACGATGAGGAGGACCGCGACGATGGCCAGGAGACCGAGGCGGACCGGGTGCGCCGGGTCCAGGCGCAGGCCGGCAGCCGGGGGCGGGGCTCGGCGCGGGAAGGCGCAGACGATGACGAACTGACGCCGCTCCAGAAGCGGATTGCGGCGAGGTTTGGCATCACGGAAGAGGCCTACCGGAAGCGCGCTAAGAGCGGCGTGCAGATGAGTGGATTGCCGAGGCGGTGATGGCGAAGCGAACAGCCAAAGCGCGGCCGGCTAAAGCCGGCCCCACGGTGCAGGGGAAGCCCATTCCGGAGCATCTGGAGCACGCCATCCCGCACCGCTACACGGATCAGGGCATCGACGAGTTTAACGCGGCGGCGCCGCGTAGCCAGGTGCGGGTGCGGGTGAAGGACGGGTTCGATCGGGCTATCGAGGCGCGTGAGGCAGCGGCCAATGACCTGATCGAGCCATGGTCCACCCCAGACCCGTTGCAGGAAGCAATAGACAAGGTGGCCGATCAGCGGCCCGACATGCAGTACCGGGCGTTGTCCGACAATGTGGTCAAGCGGCGCGGAATGCGCGGCTGGGACCCGGCGAAGGACAAGCGCGGCGAAACGATCAAGATGGCGGGCATGACTCTGGCGAGGATGCCGAAGAAGCTCGCCGAAAAACGCAACGCGTATTACCGCGAAGTCGGGAATGCAGCGCTGCGCCAGGCCGAGTCAACGCTACAGGAGCAGCAGGAGAAAGCCATTCGCGACGCCAAGGTGGAAGGGGTCAGCCCCCTCAAGCGCCGGGATGTGCTGCGCGACACGCGAAACCGCGAGCGGGTCGCCTCCGTTGGTCTGTCTCTGCATCGCGGGAACTCCCGCGAGATCGAGGACTAAGCCCACCCTGACCCGGCAAACCGGGTCATTCAGCGGAAACAGACACAGGAGAACTGTCTATGGCGAACGTTGACAATCCCCATGGGCTCCTGCCGCTCTACTCGCTCGGTGGGGGTCCGTGGGTACACGAGGAATTCAGCAAAGCCGTCGGCTACGGCACCGCGCTCTACCCCGGCGACGCCGTGGCGCGCGTGGCCGACAACACGATCGAGACCCCAGCGACCCCGGGGACCACGCGCATCACCGGGGTCAATTTGAACTGGGGCGCGGCTTCGAAGGCCACCACCCACCTGGTGGTGGTGAGTCCGGACGTGGTTTTCGACTGCCAGGCGGACGGCAGCCTGGACGAGGCCGACATGGGGCTGAACGCAAACCTGATCTACAACGCCGGGGACGCGACGGCGCTGAAGAGCGGGCACGAGGTGAACTCGGCGACGGAGGACGTGACCTCCACCCTGGACGTCCACCTTCTCAAGAAGCTGGCCGTCCCTGGCAACGACTACGGGGCGTATGCGCGCCTCGAAATCCTCATCAACAAGCACCGCATGGCTAGCGATGCGGTCGGGGTGTAAGGAGCGACGACCATGCTTATCAGAGCACAATTCCCTGATCTCTTCCTCACCTCGATGCTACCCGCGCTGGACGAGGTGATTTTCGAGCGGTTCGACCGGTGGCCTCCGCAGTTCAGCCGGATCTTCCGGGTGATGACGTCGGGCCGGTCGATCGAGCAGACCAGCGAGACGAGCGGGCTGGGGACCTTCCATGTGATCCCGGAAGGCGGGCCGATGCGGTACGACGTCGCCGTGCCCGGGTTCGACAAGACCTACCTGCACGAGCAGTTCGGGCTCGGGTTCAAGATCACGAAGGTCATGGTCGATGACGACCGCTTCGGGATCATGACGAACCTGGCGGCGGACCTCGGCAACGGGGCCAAGGAGACGGTCGAACTGACGGTCGCCAGCCACTTCAACAATGGCTTCACCGCCGGGGCCTACGCCGGCCCGGATGGGGTGGCGCTGTTCTCGACCGCGCATCCGCTGGTGAAGGCCGGCGGCGTCCAGGCTAATAGGCCGGCGGCTTCGATGGACCTGGATATCCCGGCGATCGAACTGGTGCTGACCGATTTCCGGCGCATGAAGGGACCGAGCGGCAAGAAGATCCGTGTGCGGCCGACCAGGCTGGTGGTGCCGCCGGAGCTCGAGTTCGCGGCGCAGGAGATGCTGACGGCGACGATGCGCTCGGACACTGCGAACAACACGCCGAACGCTTTCAAGCGCCGGGTGGGGCTGCCGAGCTTCGACGAGGTGTTCGTCTGGGACTTCGTGACCGACCCGGATGCCTGGTTCGTGACGGCCGACCCGGAGGACACGCAGTTGCGGTTCTACTGGCGCGAGAAGCCGAACACGGTGCATGACGTGGACTTCGACAGCCGGTCCATCAAGACGGCGATGTGGTACCGGTGCAGCTCCGGCTGGTCGAGCTACTACGGCGTGTACGGAGTGCCCGGGGCTTGAATCGACGGCTAGCTGGCAACTGAAAGAGCGTGTGGGGCCGACGGCGGCCGGCCAGCCGGCCGGCTAAAGCCGGCCCCACCGACAGGAGGTGAAGGATGGGACTCACGAGAGGAGTTACCCAGATTGAAGGCACCATCAGTGTGGTGCCGAAGACGCAGTTGGCGGTTTTTAACACGCCAGCCGGGGCCGCAGCCACCGACTACGACGGGCTGTTCTTCATTGCGGACGCCGCTTATGAGGTGACCGCGGTGGTGGAGCGGCACGCGGTGGCGGGGACCGACGCCGGAGGCGTGACGCTGATGGTCAAGAAAGTGCCTTCGGGCACGGCGAAGGCCAGCGGCGATGATGTGCTGGCCAGCGGGCTGAACCTAAAGGCGGCCGCAAACACCAACCAAGCCGGGACGCTGCACGGCACGGCGGGGAACCTGCGACTGGCCATCGGGGACGCCCTCGGGGTGGTGCCGACGGGCACGCTGACCGCGGTGGACGCGGTCACCCTGCGCGTGAGTTTGACGCGCATTCCGTAAGGGGCGCCAGGCTGGGGCGGGGGAGACCCCGCCCTGCGAATCGTCGGAGGGCCCATGAGCAGCTACCTACACAAGATCACGGCCACGATCGCGTTGGGCGAGAGCCTGAGCGGCGCGGTCTTCATTGGCGGGGAGTTCAGTTTAATCGCCATCGAGTACCCGGCGGCGTGGGACGCCGCCGGGATCGCTTTCCAGGTCTCACTCGACGGGAGCAATTGGCACATCCTGCGGGACGACGCCGGGACGGAGTTGACCAACACGGTCACGGCGGGCCAGTTCCGCGAGGTGGACAGCTCGCAGTTCAAGAGCGCGATCTGGCTCAAGATCCGCAGCGGCACGAGCAGCGTGCCGGTGGCGCAGACGGCGGCGCGGACGCTCATCCTGCACGCCCGGAGGTACATCGCGCGATGAAAGACACAATCCTTGCAGTTCTGGCTTTCGTTTCGGTGCTGGGTGCGCAGTATCCACCCAGCACGAATGCGCGATCACTTCAGGGGAGGCGGATCTCATCTACGGCGCCGAACGACGCCGAGGTGTTGACTTACCTCTCTGCCACCGGCCAGTGGACACCCACGGTGCTTGGGCGCGGCGGACTGGATGGGGTGACCGGGGCTTCTGTGCTGACCGCTGCCTCCGTCATTCCGCGCGTGAGCGCGGCGGGCGTGCTGGGGCCGAGCAAGCTGTATGACTACGGCTCGACGAATCCCGTGCAGGTTGAGGGAACGAATTTCGAAGTGCTCAACCGCTCCGTCCTCGGCAGCGAATCGCTGAACGAGACCGGCTTCGCCACCCACGCCAACTGGGACGTCACTGGTGACATGGATGACACCGGGGGGGCTGCCGTCTACACCGACGCGACCCATGCAGGTACGCTGGTCCAGACCGCCGCGAATCTGGCCGTGGCGCTGGTTGCCAATAGGCATTACGTTTTCACCTACACCGTCAGCGGCAAGTCCGGCGATCCGGCCTGCACGATTGATACGACGGCGGCTGCTGCAACGCAGTACGGCAGCGAAACGCGCTCGTTGACGTTGACCAACGGGGCGCAGACGACATATTTCAAGAGCGCCGGGACGGTAACCGACTTCGGGATCTCCTGCACCAGCACGAGCGGCGGGGTGACGCTGGATGACGTGAGCCTGAAGGAAGTGCAGGGCGGGAACGTGGTGGCCAATGGAAGCGTCAGCGCGAATAATGTCAAGAACCTCTCGGGCCAGACGTTAATTGATGGGTGGTTGAGGAGGGCCTACTTCGACACTTTAGAGAGTCACGCTCCGGGTGACCCCTTGGAACTGGCGTATGGCCAAGCCAACACGCCAGTGATTGTTCACTTTGGCAACTTCTTGGGTATCTTGCCGTCAGGCACACCAGACCGTACACTCCACGCCGAATACGACCTCGCCACCTCCGGTACGACCGGCTATGTCCAGCGCCTTACCCGCACCTGCGCGGGAGCGGGAGGGTGCGCGGCCAATGACGGGGCGGGGTTGGAGTTCGAGCTTGAGACGGCCACGGGCAGCACGAATCACATCGCTGCGAGCATCGAAGCGAAGTGGACAACTGCGACAGCAGGGAGTGAGGACGGGCGGATTGAGTTCTACACCACGAGGGCCGGGACGGAGACGTTGGCGGCGACGATCACGAAAGGCGGTGATCTAGCAGTAGTGAAATCGCTTGGTGTTGGGACACCGCCTACTGGGGTATCGGGAAGAATCTCGGCAGCAGAGGGTGTATATGCTGCGGCTAGTGGCGAAATGGGCTGGACTAGCAGAAGCCTGATGACTTCGCCAACTAGCGGTAACATCCTATTGACCAACCATCTCGGTGCCGACTTCGGCCTCCTCCAACTCGGCGGCACGACCTCCAGCTTCCCCGCCCTCAAGCGCAACGCGGCGGGCGTGCAAATCCGCGTGGCGGATGACTCGGCCTACGGCGCGCTGGATGCCCTGAGCTACGCGGTGGGCGGCGTCGCGGGCTATAACGGCGCAATCAGCGTGCGCAAGGGCGATGACTCGGGAGCCTGCACTATCACCGTGACCAACGGGATCGTGACGGCGACAACGTGTTGAGGAGAGACTATGAAACGAATCCTTCTCGGTCTTCTGATTGCGGCCACCCTCGCGGCGGCTGCGGAAATCCAGATCGTGGTCCGTAACGATGCAGGCACAGTGGTTAGCACAGTGACCTTGACCACGAGCAATGCGGCTCTTCAGGCGTTGAACCAGTGGCGTCTTGCGCAGACGACGCCGAGCGTGAATCCGGGCGACCCCCCGGTGCTGACCTACCCCACGGCCGCGAGCCTGTGGCAGCGTGTCATCGGCGGGTTCGTCAAGTCAGTGGTGCGCCCATACCTGAAGGCCGTGGCTGACGAGCAAGCCAAGATCGACGCGGCGAAGGTGGCACAGGATGCAGCAGTAGAAGGGGCCATCAAATAAGGCCACGCTGGTCGCACCAGGTCTCATATGTCTCTCGCATCCGGTCAACATCATCGAGCAGGAGACGGGAATGCTCGGGAAGCGGCCTCAACAGTCCAGACGCTACCAGGCGTTGCTACTCGGCGTCATCTATGGGGCGATTCTACTCTTGGCGGCGGGCGCGGCGCAGGCCCAGACCGGACTGCTGGTGGGGGCTGTCTCCTCCGAAGGACTGGGATACGTGCGCCCCGCCCCGGCGGCGGGTGTCTCGACCGTCAACTCGCACCTGCAAGCGACCGCCTGGGTAGCGCCACTCCGCAAGCAGAGCGTCGGCAACGGCTGGGCGGGCTGGGCGCAGGCGTGCGCCCCGGTAGTCAAGGGCTTTGGCCCGGCGGCGCTGCTGCGGTACACACGCAACAGCCAGTGGCATCGCGCGGCGCTGTATCCCTCGGCCTGCTGGTCCGGTGCCTTCGGCCCAGTGCGCGTTACGGCTACCGCCCACTTGCGCGACCCCTGGAGCGTCTACCACGGACGCGGAGGCAGCCTCGGCTGGGCTTACGACCTCTGGGCACGGGTATCCATTCACGGAGGATTGACAGTCCTCCGTTTCCGCAGCTTCACGGGCGTCAGCCTGTTTACGGGCGTCGCCGTCAACTGGCAGGCCCGGCATCTTACCAGGAGGTCAAATGAAACGCTGGGTGCCTGCCTTGATTTTCGCCTCGTGCTGGCTGGCGCTATTGCTGCCCGCGAGCCTGGGTCAGGGACCGGCCAAGCCAGAGCCGAACGCCGCCACGCTTACGGCGGAGGACCGGGAGGCGATCCGCGACCTGGAGCGGAAGATTTACCGGGAAGATCGCGTGCGGGCGGAATCGCTCAGACGGCAAGCGGACTATGAGGAGCAATTGACGAGATTACTCAGGGCCATACAGGCGCGCACGGGGTGCCGGGTGATCGAGGTAGAAGACAAATTGTCGTGCGCTGAGGCGCAGCGCACGGCGCCGACGAGATCGACGCCCGAGTGACGAGAGGAGGCTCGTGGTGAGGCGATGAAGTACGGGCAACTCAGATTCCTGCTGACGAAATCGGCTCCGGGGATCGACCCAGATCTACTCGAAGCCTGGATGGACGGGAGGTACCTGGAGATCCTGGACCGGCTTCAGTGGGAGCGGCTGCACGTTGATGGCACGCTGCTGAGCGTGGCGCCGTATGAGACGGGGACGGTGGCGGTGACAGCCGCAAGCACGGCGGTCACCGGGACGGGCACGACGTGGACTGCGGCCATGAGCGGGCGGCGGTTCCGCGTGACTGCCCGGAGCGAGTATTACACCTTCACGCGCACCGGGAACACCACAGGGACCCTCGACCGGGCTTATGAGGGCGACACCGACACGGCGGCGGGCTACATGATCTTCGCCAACGTCTATGCGTTGCCGAGCGATTGCCGAATCCTGGAGACCGTTCGGAGTCTGGACCCAGCGGGGGAGTTGAAGCGGTTCAGTCGGGGCGAGTTGAATGCGTGCTACCCGGCGCGGCCCTCGACGGGCGACCCGGGCTTGTGGGCGCCGTGCATGGATGACACCAGCGACCCGCCGAAGATGCAGGTCGAGCTCTACCCGATCCCGGACGCGGCGAAGGGCTACCTGATCACTTACGTGGCCGAGAAGACGGCGCTTTCGGCAGGGACGACCTCAGCCAGCTTGTTGCCTTGGCTGCGGCCGGCGGCGCTGATCGCCGGCGTGCAGGCTGACATCCGCGACCACCAGGAGGACTACGCCGGAGCGCAAGCGGCGGAGAAGCGGTTCGAGACGCTGGTGGCGGGGATGGCGCTGACGGACGCGCGGCGCCGGGGGCCGACGCGGATCAAACTGGCGCCGAGGTTCACGCGGCACTGGCGGCAGGGTCGCGGGCAGAGCACGGGGAGGTTTGTGCTGTGACGGTCGAGCAACTCGATGCCCGGGCGATGGACCGGCTGGACGAGGCCGGTGTGACCACCCGCTTCTGGACGCCCATCGAGTTCCTGGCGGCCATCAACGAGGCGCAGCGATTCCTTGTGCTGCTGACGTTATGCCTGGAGACCGAGGTCAACTACGCCCTGGGCGCAGGGTTGACATTTCACAGCATGGGGGCGACGTATGTGGACTGGATCGTGGCGCTGCGGATCCGGGCGCATGCGACGCAGGCGCGGGTGCGGCCGGCGCGGCTGGCGGAACTGGACGCGAGGTCTTCGACCTGGCAGAGCGCCACAGGGACGCCCGAACGATACGTGGCGCTCGGGTTCGACCTCCTGGCGATCACGCCGCAGCCGGCTGGCGCGGGAACCAGCCTGGACGTGATCTACGCGCGATCGCCGACGGTGTTGACCTGGCCCAGCGGCGTACCGGAGATTCCCGCGGAGTACCACGCCAGCCTGATCGACTACGCGATTCCGCGGTTGACTCTTAAGGAAGGCGCGCAGCAACTCGCCAAGACCTTGCCGCGGTTCAGGCGGTTCCTGGCGGACGCCACGAAGTTGGGCAAGCACGTTCGGGCGCGGAACATCGGGCGCGGGTACGACAAGACGCCGATCGAACTCGAGCGGTTCGATGTGTCGCGACTGATTCAACTCGCGGCAAAGGAGGGGCCATGGCAGACAACCTCGCAATCACGCCAGGCGTAGGCGCGCTGGCGAAGACCGATCAGGGCGGCGTCAGCGGCGCCCACATGCAAGTCGTGAAGCTGGCGGTGAGCGCAGACGGCGACGAAACACTGATTCCGGCAGACGCCACTTACGGCATCGACGTGGACGTCACCCGGCTGCCGGCGACGGTGGCCAGCGAGGCGACGCTGGCGGGGATCAAGACCGGCACGGACAAGATCCCGGCGTCGCCGGCGCAAGAGCACGTGGCGGCGGCTAGCCCGCACGCGGCGCGGCTGACGGACGGCGCCGGGTTCTACAAAGCCACCACGCCGAGCGATACCCAGCCGATCAGCGCCGCGAGTCTCCCGCTGCCGGCGGGCGCGGCACAAGAGCACGTGGCGGCAGCTACGCCGCACGCAGCGCGCCTGACGGACGGGTCGAGTTTCTACAAGGCCACCACGCCGACCGATACCCAGCCGATCAGTGCGGCCAGCCTGCCGCTACCGAGCGGGGCGGCCCAGGAGCACGTGACGGCGGTATCGCCGCACGCGGCACGACTGACGACCGGCGCGGCGTTCTACGATGCCCCGACGGCGGCGCAGTTGCCGACCGCGCTCGTGAGTGGGCGGCTGGACGTGAACGTCGGGAACACGGCCGCAGTGTCCGGGACAGTGACGGGCAACCAAGGCACGGCGGCGGTAGTGGGGAACGCCTGGCCGGTGAAGATCAGCGATGGATCAGCGACCGCGGGCATCAGCGACGTGGGCGGACAGAAGGCCGTCAAGGTCGATGTGATCCAGAGCGTGGGGGCCGGGTCGAAGGTGGACAAGAGCGCCTTCACCGAGGGAGCCTCGACGCTGGATGCCATCGGGGGCGTCTACAACGAGACGCCGGCAGGCGATCCGACCGAGGACCAGATCGCGGTGCTGCGGATCACGGCGAAGCGCGCGCTGCACGTCAATTTGCGGAACGCCAGCGGGACGGAGATCGGCACGGCCGGCGCCCCGGTACGGACCGATCCGACCGGGAGCACGACGCAGCCGGTGAGCGGCACCGTGACCGCGAACCAGGGGAGCGCCAACACGACGCCCTGGAATGTGAACGTGAAGCAGGTTGGCGGCAACGACGTGGTTACCGCGGCCACCGGCGTGCAGAAGGTCGGCGTGGTGGACGGCGCCGGCACTACCTTCAGCGACTCGAATCCGTTGCCGGTGGCGCCGACGAGCGGCGGCCGGACGCCCGTGCGAAAGAACGTGACGTATGGGGCCAGCGAGACAGCCGTAGAAATCTGGACGCCGGCCGGCGGGAAGTGGTTCGTCATCGAGTCGATCATCATCTCGGCCACGGGCACCGGGAACTTGTTCATCTTCGACAACACGAACGTCGCAGGTAACTTGATCTTCGTGGGCACGCCGCCAGCCGGCGGGAACCCGTTCCAGTTCGTGTTCCCGAACGGGAATCGATCCGCGGCGATCAACCAGATACTCCGGTACAGCACCGGCGTGGGAGCAGCCGGCTACATCACCGTCCACGGCTACGAGGTGTAGGGATGCTGCTGCTGTTCCTAATGTGCCAGGGGACGGTCACCCCTGGCTTGGACGTGGGGAAGGTCATTGAAGACCTGATTCCATCGCTCGGGGCGGCGGGCTATTCCGACCTGGTCTTCTGGGAGGAGACCGAGCTCTACGACCTGGCGGACGAGCTGGTGCAACGTCTGGCGCGCAACACCGGCCTGTTTGTTGCGCGGAGCACGGTTTCGGTCACCGCAGACAATCCGACCTACAACCTGCCGGCGCGGCATATTTCAACCGTTCACGCCAGTCTGGGAGGCGGGGAGCTGCGCGAAGCCACGGCGGAGGAGCTGGAAGGCCTCGACAGCGCCTGGCGAACGACGGCCGATACCCCGGAGCGGATCACCCGGAGCGAGCAGGGGTTGGGGCAACTTCGGTTGTACCCGAAGCCGATCGCGGACGGCACCCTGGCGTTGATCTTTCACCGGTACCCGGCGACCATTTCGCCGGCGAATCGCTGGCTGAGCGCCCCGCTGGTGATGGCGGAGTACTTCACCTACGGGATTCTGGCGGAGGCGCGGCGGAAAGAGGGCGAGGCAGCGATGCCCGAGGTGGCGGCGCATCTGGACGAGCGCCTGGCGCTCATGGAAGAGGTGATCCGGGCGTACTGGGGCGTGGCGCAATGAGCTACAAGGGGCAGCCACAGCGGATCTTGAGCGGGAGCTGGAATCTGCTGCCGCCCGGGGACCTGGTGAAGCCGCCGGACGCGCAGTGGATACAGAACTGGCGGGTGGACCAGGCCGGGGCGCTGCGTTCGAGGCCGGGATCCGAGGAGGTGGCCAGCATCCCGGCAGGCGGGCCAGTGCGCACGCTATGGCGGCGCGCGGAGCATCGGTACTACGGCTCAGGAGGGGAGCTATGGAGGCAGACCGGGGCCGCCGGCAGCCCCGTGCTGCTGGCTTCGGGCTACGATGGGCAACCGATCGGAGCAGCGTCTTTCCAAGGATTCGCCTGGTTCATGCACCGCGCGAAACAGAAGAAGGACGACGGGGTGAGCTGCTCGGACTGGCTGGCGTCGGCGCCGACGACGGCGCCCGCGGTTAGCGCCGGGGCGCAACAGACTAACGTCATCACGGGGTTCAACCAGGAGACTGGGCTCTGGAGTGTTTGGGACCCGGAGGGCGAGGCGGCGGAGATCCACTGGGACACAGACAACAAGATCGAAGGCAGCGCTTCGCTGTGGATCCCGATTACTCCGGCGGGGACCTGGCAGGCGGAGCGGCTGCTGACCAAGGACCTGAGGATCGACGGGCAGCAGCGCGCCGACGACAAGTGCCGGATCTGGATCAACTGCTCGGACCCGAGCAAGATCACCCAGATCGACCTGATCATCGACGTGAACGATGCGAGTTTCGACCGGGACTACTACCGGGTGAGCATCACGCCAGCGCAGTTGAGCGAGCAGCGGTGGGGCTGGACCTGCGTCGAGATTTACCGGGAGTTTGACGCGCAGGCGGGGCTGGCGGCTAACTCGGAGTACACGGCGCTCCAGGCGGAACTGGCGGAGTTGGAGAAGCGCGCGCAGAACCTCGGCGACCCGAGCGGCTGGGAGCAGCAGCGCATGGACGCGATCCGGGACCGGCTGCGGGCGCTGGCTGAGGAGGTGCAGGCGACTTTGGCCTTCCGGCGAGTGGGGACGACGCCAGGGAAGGACTGGTCCACAGTGGCCGCGATCCGGATCCAGGTTGTCGCCAGCGACCTGTGCGACGTGAACTTCGACCAGTGGGAGTTCTACGGCGGAGTGCAGGCTCCGATCGAGGGGGACGTCCGTTACTGCGTGACGTTCGACACGGAGGACGGCCACGAGACGAACGCGGGACCAGAGAGTGAGATCCACGCCAACAAGCAGGCCGTGACTCTCACCGGCATCCCGACCAGCCCTGACGGGCAGGTCACCAAGCGGCACATTTACCGCGGCGGCGGAACGCTGGGTGCAACGTATCGGGTCGGCACGATCCCGGACAACGTGACGACGACGTACGTCGATCGGCTGCCGGACCAGGATGCCCTCCACGAGAAGATGCTGGAGACTGATCGGGACGGGCCACCGCCGGCGATGGGCTTGGCGGGCCCGTATTTCGGCCAACTGCTGGCGTACGGATCCGACGAGCATCCGAACTGGCTGTGGTGGAGCAAGGTCAACCAGCCGAGCTGCTGGCCCGGATCGAGCACGGAGGAGGGCCACCATGAGCCGGTAGGGGACGATGGCGAGGTGCTGCTGCGGGTGACGACGCACAAGCGCCTGGCCATCCTCTACAAGGAGCGGAGCATCTGGCGGTTGCTCGGCGATCCGAACGACGAAGCAGCCACGATCGAGCAGACCAACGCGAACATCGGCATTCTCGGCCCGCGCGCCGTGGCGGACGCCGGCGCCTTGGACTATTTCGCGGGACCCCAGGGCGTGTACGGCTTCGATTTCGACCGCGAACGGAAGATCTCGGAGAAACTGGACCCGATCTTCAAGGGCGCCTACACGGAACTGGCGGATGGGATCAGGGTGCCGCCGATCAGCTCGCAGGCGCAGTACCGGGCCCGGGCGGTGCTCGCCTACGCCAATGACTTGCTCTACTTCTCCTACCCGGAAGAGGGCCAGATGTGGCCCAGCATCACGGTGGTGTACAACCCGGCGACCGAGCAGTGGGTCTCGATGCGGACGGCGGCGGCGCTGGGCCAGGGATTTACGGCGCTCTACTACGAGGGCGAAGGCAACGAGTTGCTGGCGGGCAGTTCTTCGGGGCATGTGTATGCCTACGGTTACGGCGCCACGGATGCCGGGCAAGCGATTCCGCTGAGGTACCTGAGCGGCTATCACAACCAGGGGCTGCCCGACAACGAGAAGATCTACGAGGACCTGGTGATCGAGCACGACACCGGCGGGGCGAGCATCACGGTCAAGGTGGTGTGGGACAACGGCGCGCAAGTCCAGACGATCGGCAGCGTTTCGTCCACGACGCGCACCAGGACGCCGTTCCAGGTGGGGCAGTACGGTAAGGGCCGGCGAGCCTACAACGTGGCTCTGCTGCTGGATGGCGATGCCACGAGCGAGGTGGTGATCTACGGGGTCACCATCCATGCCGAGCCGGAGCCGCGGGTGGCGCGGAGTTGGGACTCCGGAGTGTTCGATTGCGGCACCGACCAGGTCAAGGAGATCGACGGGCTCGAGTTCGACATCGAGGCCGAGGGCACGGTCACCTACTCGCTGTACGGCGATCTACCGGAAGGCAACCTCTACCAGCGAAAGGCCGACTCGTTCCCGGCCACCGGCGGCCGGAAGACCGTGCCGGTGAGCTTCGCCGTGGTCGAGGCGCGGCGCGGGCGGCTGTATCTGAGCAGTGAGCAGGGCTTCCGGCCGTACGGCGTTCGGGTGCGCGTGCGAGCCATCGGCGAGTACTTCGACGGCTCGAAAGGCGAAGTTTGGGAAAGCGCGGAGGTGGGCTATGGCGGCTAACCGCCGCGGCAGGGCGGCTATGCGCCGCAGGAGGGCATATGCCACTTGAACGGGTTAAGGAGTTCAAGGACACGACGTTCAAATACGACGCCCCGGCGGGCTGGGCGCTTGAAATCAAGCGGTACATGACTGGGACGGGGCTGACAGTCTGGCAGACGATCAATTTCCCGGCCTCCTCCGGGGTTCGTACCTACACGGCGCCGCTGGACGGCCTGGAAGCGATCCTGATCAAGCTGAAGGCCATGAGCACGGGCGTGGTGCGCCTGCACGGCGGAGTAATCCGCTTCCGCGCCATTGGGGTCTACTTCGACGGGGCCAACGGGGAGATCTGGGAGACGCAGGAGCTGGGGTTCGGGATTTAGGTCAAGGCAAAAGGCAAGAGGCAAAAGGCAAAAGGCAAAGATCGGATGGGATTTGAACGCCTCAAAGAATTCAGGCGCGTGGCACTCGACCTGGACACCAGCGGCGAGGTGACCGTGTACGTCTACACGGACCTACCCGGGGAGGACATGCGGCTGCGGCACTCCGAGACGGTCAACACCGAGCTAACCACCACAGGTCGGCGGAAGGCAGAAGTCCGGCTGCCGGGCACCATCAAAGGCCGGTATATGCAACTCAAGGTCGGCGGCGCCGCGGAGGTGCGCTTGTTCGCAGCCCGGGTGCTGGCGCGGGTGCTGGGCAGCTCGGATCCGTGGACCTGGTATCCGGTGCCAGTCGAACTGACACCAGAGTTGTTCGGGACGGCAGCACTGCCGATCGAGCCGACCCCGGAGAGCTTCGCGGAGGCGCGGCTGCCGATTGAGCCGACGCCGGACGGCTTCGCGGAGGCGCGATTGCCGATCGATCCAACCCCAGACGGCTTCGCGGAGGCGCGGCTGCCGATCGATCCAACGCCGGACGGCTTCGCCGAGGTGCGGTTGCCGATCGAGCCGACGCCGGAGGGGTGGGCGACGGCGCCGCTGCCGATGCGGACGACGCGTGAACTCCGGACCTGGGTGACCCTCCCGGTGGCGATCGTGGAGTAGGTAATCATGGCTCGATACAGCTTCGAGTTGCCGCCGGCCGCGCAGCCCACCGAGCCAGAATTCGTGGCGCGCTTGAATGACGTTTTACGGCGGATACAGGAGGCGGTGGAGCAACTACGCAAGGGGAAAGCGACTGGCGACCTGGATATGGCGGGCCATCGCGTCATCAACCTGGGCAGGCCGCGACTGAGTGGCGACGGGGTGCCGCTCGACTACATCCAACACGCGGTTGTGCCTGCCGCCAGAGTCCCCGGAGAACTCGCCGCGCTACCGCAGCGTCTGAGCCCGCCGACGCGACCGACGGCGGTGGAGGTCAGCGTGCTGGAGGTGGGAGTCGATCCAGTTACGGGCATCCCCAAGCAACGGCTACGCGTGAAGTACTACCCGCCGGCGAACTGGGACGCGGACATAGTCAGCTTCTACTTGAAGCGGGGCGAGGAGCCCGCGATATGCGAAGGGCAGCACCGGGCGGGGGAGGAGGAGAACTCCATCGATTTATGGGTCGCCCGTCCGGCGGAAGACGTATGGGCGGTAATCTTCGTGGTGGGCTGGAAGTCGGAGTACTACCTGCCGCTGGACGAAGCCACGGCGTTGAAGTCCGAGCCGTTCCTGCTGCCTGCGCCATCGGCACCCCACGCGCTGGATATCACCGACGCCACAGTCGGGACGCTGACGTACGGCAAAACAGAGGACGGGGTCTGGTACTGGGGGATCGACCGGGTGGCGTTCACCAATCCGAGCTTTGCCCAGGACCCGGAGTTCTATTACACGCGGCTGACGGTCCAGCGCACGGACGCCAACGGGAACCCGGCGCCGGAGTACGACGGAGTGGAACGGACGGTGAGTGAGTATGCCGAAGCCGGCAAACTCAACGAGTTCGCCATAGACCTATGGACCATTCCACCGGCCGAGTCGAGTTACAGGAAGATCCGGCTGCGGCTGTACGTAGTCAACCGGCTGGGGCAGGAGACGCTCCAGGTGATGGCTTGGAGCGGCAAGGCATGGGCCGAGGTTGAGCCGGCCAGTCAGACTGGAGCACTCGCGGCCAATCGTCTGGATCCGGCCATGCTGCATGGTTCGCTGGCGGTGGCTCTGGGCCAGTTGGGCATAGCCGGGAAAGGGGTGACCACCGATAAGCTGGCGGACTTGGCAGTGACCGCGGCGCAACTGGCCACCGGGGCGGTCGAGATGGACAAGCTGGCGCAGGCGGCAGTGACGACGGCCAAGCTGGCCGGGCTGGCGGTTGACAGCACCAAACTGGCGGACTTAGCGGTGACGGCGGCGAAGCTGGCCACCGGGGCGGTCGAGACGGACAAGCTGGCGCAGGCGGCAGTGACGACGGCCAAGCTGGCCGGGCTGGCGGTTGACAGCACCAAACTGGCGGACTTAGCGGTGACGGCGGCGAAGCTGGCCACCGAGGCGGTCGAGACGGACAAGCTGGCGCAGGCGGCAGTGACGACGGCCAAGCTGGCCGGGCTGGCGGTTGACAGCACCAAACTGGCGGACTTAGCGGTGACGGCGGCGAAGCTGGCCACCGGGGCGGTCGAGACGGACAAG
>Ga0194111_10000549_pt1 | contig 46064 bp, 44 predicted proteins | sample TA2KigC300mmetaG_FD_146194 | JGI IMG/M metagenome (GOLD analysis project Ga0194111, IMG submission 146194) | Freshwater microbial communities from Lake Tanganyika, Tanzania - TA2015033 Kigoma Deep Cast 300m | ecosystem: Environmental > Aquatic > Freshwater > Lake | place: Tanzania: Lake...
GAATTAGCGCGTCAGAAATTACCATCCCTCATTATTGACTTCCACGGTGATTTTGTAAAGGCAGATGATTCCTTCGTGAAAAAATTCAATCCTATGATTATCGACGCCGCCGAAGGCTTGCCGTTCTCACCTTTAGAAGTTATCGCTGCCGACGAAACAAAATCACAGAACCTTCTCACTAACAGCTTCGAGGTTGCTGAAATCATTGGCTATGTATGCGAGTTGGGGGAAATCCAACGCGACCTTGTGTATGAAGCAATCCGAGATGTCTATCAGATTACGGAAATCGAATCCTTCAACAAGGGGGAAGTAAAACCACCGGCCCTCAACGATGTCTTTGAACGCCTGAAACATTTAGAGCAAGAACATCGTAGTGGTGTAAAAAATACAGTTGCACGTTGCCGGCCGCTTTTTGAGTTTGGTTTGTTTCGCGAACCAAATGCACCCATTCGGTTTCAAGAACTTATTCACCATCCTACGGTTATCGCGCTTAATCATCTTAGCATGGAAGTTCTCCAACTTGCCGCCGGGGCTTTTATTCTAAGAAGGCTTTACAAAGAAATGTTTCTCTGGGGTGAGAGTGATAAATTGCGACTGATGGTGATTCTTGACGAAGCACATCGCTTGGCTAAGGACATAAGCCTACCAAAACTGATGAAAGAAGGGCGTAAGTTCGGCATTGGTGTTGTTGTCGCATCTCAGGGAGTTCGAGATTTCCACGCTGCTGTGTTCGAAAACGCGGGGACCAAACTTCTTTTTCGCACTAACTATCCCGACTCCAAAAAAGCCGCTCAATTACTGCGCGCCAGGGAAAATTTAGGAGAATTATCTAAGCGTTTAGAGAACCTACAGGTTGGGCATGCTCTTGTCCAAACCCCGGAGATGACAAAATGTAGCTTAGCTCGGATGTTTGCCTGAGAATAATTACAGGATGATAAGAGCGTTCAGAAAAGCTGTTTCGGACATAACAAATCCTGATGGTAATTGGCTTTCCTGGTAGTATCACCATTCGTTCCAAAAGGAGATGATTTTTGGCCAACAAAAATCACACAACACAAATCCCAAAAATATACAATTGCCCACCCACCCATTTCCCTTTTTAAGAAATCCAACCTTCGCTTTCCACTGCTTTTTTCATTTTACCATAGGTGCACTGACCATCTGTCAATCCCGATAGCCATCGGGATTGACAGACTGCGCAAGCAATTTGTGGAAATCTTTTTGAGATTACACACAACTTACTTGCTTGGATCAAAATAAAAAGTTTTTAGAGATTAAGGAAGTTTAAAGAGGCGGATTTTCCACATTCTCTCGCCCCTATATTATTTTTTCTTGGGCTGAATGTGGAATTCCTTTTCCGCCTCTTTTTTATTTTCAAGATTGCTTCACTGTGTTCAGATTGCTTCACTGTGTTCGCAACTTCGACTTCGCCTTTTAATTTTAACCTGCCCAACCCTATGTCAGAAAGGAAATGAGCAGTGGACTTCCAGCAAGAAACTGCTCAGTAATAAGTAAAGCTGGCTAGAAAGGATAAAATCCATGTCTTACCTTGAATCCGCAAAAGAGAAGGTTGAGAAGATATTCGCACAAGAGTTGAGTGAGAAAGACACGATTGCAGCTATTCAGGAACTTTTCGAGAAAGAGTTGGTTGATTCCTTCAAGAACGGCATAGAGGTTGGCAAGAAACGCAGAGCTTCTCAACCCAAAGACGCTAAAAAGAAAAAGTAGCGTCTAAGCCCAGCGGGGAGGCTTGGTATCCCCGCTTTTTCTCTTTTTTTGTTTAAGCCCCTGCCTGTGCCGAAGGCAGACAGGCCTACCCTCCCATGCAGCTTCGCTTCCCTTGTTTGAATTTATAATTCACGTTTTACGTAAAACGTAATACGTGATGCGTGATACGTGATACGTGTTTCACTTTTCATGTTTAAAGCCCTCCTTGTCTCATCTCTTCTTCCATTATTTGAAATTTGCAAAGCTCTTAACTTTTACCGGAATCTCTGCTTTCTTTTGAGATTTCGGATAGTTAAGGCTTTGGCGACTTTTCAAGGCCGATGCCCCTATTGATAAGTAGCAAAATTCTGCGCTCGTTCAGACATCAATTATACCCCGCCGTGGCTTCGCACGGCGGGGTTACTCACTTGCTTGTATTTTGCTCACTTACCCACAGGCAACCCCTACGCCTATGACAAGTCGCTTCCAAATTTCTTTTGCTTGCGCTTGGAGATGAGACAAGAGCTTGTCTCTGATGAGCAAAGGTCGATGTTCATCAAAAGAAGTTAATGAAAGCAATACGCTTATGAAAGACATAATCGATGAAGTCATCTTTAAGATGCAGGATGGTCGGAAAGTAAAGGTTAGTGAATACGGAGGAAGTTGGGCTCAATACGGAGTGACTCAAGATGAAATGCTTGAGCCGCAATTCCTGGATGAATTTTGGAAACTACTGCTTGAGTGGCAAATGGTTGATGTTGACTGAGAAGCGAAATGCCCCGCGGGGAGGCGGAAATCCCCGCATTTAATCATTAAATAAAAAACAATGAAAAAAGATAATTTTCAAAAACTGAAGGTGCAGGTGCAGTTGGTGCGAGATAGAGGAACTAAAAAGCCGGTGGTAGTTGAAAACCCAAAAGAGATTTATAAAATTGTCAAAGATGAGATTCAAAGATGGGATAGAGAACGGTTCTTAGCAGTTTTGCTTGATGCTAGAAATGGAGTAATCGGCATTGATGAAGTTGCTTGCGGGAGCGTAAATGCCAGTCTGGTGCATCCGAGGGAGATGTTCAAAGCGGCAATTCTTGCCAATGCAGTTTCTGTTGTGGTGATTCATAACCATCCTTCAGGTGATGTCGAGCCGAGCGAAGATGATATTGAGATTACCAGACGATTGGTAGAAGCGGGAAAGATATTAGGCATCGAGGTAATTGACCACCTGATAGTCAGCAAAGAAGGATATTACAGCTTTAAGGAAAAAGAATTGATTTGAAAAAGAAACGCCCCAGCGGGAGGCTTTATATCCCGCTAATTTTCTTTTTTTGTTAGCTGATGCCAATTTAAAACCGCCAGGTCCGTGCTTGTAATATTGACCTAGCGGTTCAGTTTTATGATAAATCATTATTATTTTTTTGTCAAACCCACCCAGCCACCCCTTTTTATAATTTTTGCCAAAGCGCTTCGGAAAACTTTCTGTTCCTTCGCGCTTTGGTCGTATGGACAAGCTTAAGGAAAAGCCATTGAGCTTCGCTCAATAAGTAGTATGGAAAAGAAAGAAATAAAAAAATGTAATGTTTGCGGAGTTTATGGCGAAGAAGAGTTTGATGATAGGTTATGGTGTCCTTTGTGTTTAGAGGAAAAAACGGGTATTTGTCAAAGGTGCCAAGGAAGGTTTTACAATGAGGAATTGATAACGTTTGATGATAAAATCTGGTGTGAGGATTGCTTGGATGATGAGACAGCGATATGCGCTGATTGTGAAGAAAGGGTTTATCGCGAAGAAGTCAGGCATGTAGGCGATAACCCGATTTGCGAAAATTGTTATGATAGAAATTATTTTCAGTGTGAGAACTGCGAGCATTTTTATCATAATGACGACTATGGTGATGATGGCTATTGCCGGTATTGTCTTGAGGATAACAAACCAGCCATCTGTCCTGATAACAAAAGATATTATCAAAAAAGCCGGCGGGATTTGGCTGTTGGAGTGGAGATTGAAGCAGAGGGCGGAGATTATCACGATGTTTATTATGATTTAGCAGATAGAGGATTTGGAGTTTGTTCTGATGGCAGTCTGGCTGCCGACGGCATAGAGATACAGGTGCCGGCCTCTAATGGGGGTAAAACTTCAAAGCTTGTCAAGAAAGCTTGTAAGAGATTGGCGAAAAACGGTTTTGAAATATCAAAAAAATGCGGGCTGCATGTTCATTTTGAATATAAAAGCAGATTAAAAACGATAAAAAATCTGCTTTTGATGATTTATGCTTGCGAGCCTGTTTTCTATGCTATCAACCCACCTTCCCGTCAAAACAATAACTTTTGCCAGCCACTTAATAAAGCATTTAAAGTGGCTGAGATTCTAAAAACCGAAGCAAAAGAAATTGACAAACTTTTTTACTCTAAAAAACATTCTAACTTAACAAGGGCAGAAATTAAAAACTTCAAGAGGTGCAAATTCAATGACTGCCGATACTTCGGCTTTAATCTCCACTCGCTCTTTTATCAAAAGACTTTAGAGTTCAGATACCACGCCGGCACAATTGACCATAAAAAAATAATGCACTGGATTGAATTATTAAAAGCAATCCTGCTCTATGTCAGGTTTAGGTACGAACAAGAGAATGTTTTGGGACTGATAGAACAACCCACTATTTTAAGCAAAATTAAATATCTAATAAAACTTGTAAAACTTTCAGAGCCATTGCCCAGTTATCTTATCAATCGCTATCTAAAGTTTAAAAAATATGTGCGGAATAATAACAGCTAAAAATCTAAGAGACAATCACCCGGTTAATAACCTTGTCAAAATCCTCTATCAGAATCAAAAAGACAGGGGCCAGCAAGGCTTTGGTTTTGTTGGGCTGAACAGAGGGCAGATAGGCACCTACCGCGCCACTGATGAAAAGGGGATTATAAAATATTTAAACGAAGAACAATACGATGAGATTATCTTTCATCACCGCTTGCCGACTTCTACAGAGAATACCCTAAAAAGCACTCATCCCTTTGTCATAGCGATGGATAACAAACTATACTACTTTATGCATAACGGCATTATCCAAAACGCTGACGAACTAAAAGAAAAGCATTCAAAAAAGGGAATCGCCTACTCAAGCAAAGAGGGGCCGGCATTTAACGACAGCGAGGCTTTGGCCTGGGAATTTTGCTTTTGGCTTAAAAATAAAAAGAAAAAGATAGAAGCTTCTGGCTCTGTTGCTTTTGTCTGTTTGGAAACTAATAAAGAAACTCACCGAGCAGAAAGACTTTACTTTTACAGAAACGATGGGGCGCCTCTGAAAATCTATAAAGACAAAACATTGTTTTTGTTAGCTTCTTGTGGCAATTACCCTGATGTAAAAAAGAACCGGCTTTACTTTTGGGATTATCAAAAGAGAATAATAAAAAGATACCAGTTTTTGGAGATTAAAACCCCCAACTTCTTTAGTTTCAATAAATACGATATAAGCTATTTTGATGATGAGATTGATAACTCAAACAGCAAGTTAGACTTATCAACGATTAAAGATGAAATAATGTTTTTAGAACAGGAAAGGGATTATCTTCTAAGCGTTGGCAAGTATGTTGAGGCGGAGGCAGCAGATGACGAGATAGAGGAATTAAAAGACCAATTAAAAGAGATGAAAAAATACTCTGGCTTGACAATCTTCTAAGGGGTAGTATAATGGAAATAATTAGACGCTTTCGTGCTTGGGCGTTGGTTATAATCGTAAGTAAATACAAGCACGCTTACGATTTTTTAATGTCAAATAATGTCAAAACAAACCGAAAACTCAATGATAATAAATGAAAGTGATGGATACAAGTTAAGAGCCACTTATAAAAGGGTCGGAGCTTTTGAATTTTTCGTTATTGATTGGGAACATCCCAACATTGGCTATTTTACCGACGCTCTCTTTTTTTGGAGGAGTCTGCATGCGTCTTCATGGAAAACCGTTAAAGTAGTGAGATGGGCGGAGAAGTATAAAAGCATTAAACAATTTTTTCACGACTATCCTTGCTTTAAATATTTTTTAAGGCATGAAGTCGCTCAATGGCTTTTCCTTAAGCTTGTCCATACGATTCGGCGTCCCACCCTGCCCAACGCCGAACCTAAAGATGTATTCCCTATAATTCAAAGATTTTGTTATAATTAAAAGAAGCCCTTACGGCGCCCTAAAATTGGCATCGCCGTTGTCCTTAATAAGCTTCAGGGGGCGAGGACGGCGATAGAGCTTTTCCCCTGGCTGAAAAGCTTTGTCGCTAAGGGCTTCTTTTTGGTTTTTATTCAAATTTCTCTTTACACTCCTTTTATTCTTTTGCTATACTAATGTACGTAATACGTATTTTGGGAAGGTAAGAAGTGGAAGTATAAGGGATGTACGAATTCTGATGTGATAAGAGGGCTTATTGCGAGGATTTTAGAACACCCTGATGGATTTTCAGGTGAGATAGTTATATTTGAGAACGGGCAAGGCGGAGGGAGTTTGGACTGTGACACCATGTGGGGAGGCCGGTATCCTGATACTGGTGTCCATGCAAATGCTGAAGATGCAAGCTATTCTTTCTCATATTTGGTTGATAAAGTCTTTGCTGATGATAGAGTCTCAAAATACCTTCTTGATCCAATTAGGGAAAGGTTCATTTCTTCTGATGACCATTTGACTGATGGATACAGGAAATTGACCAATGTTTCATATCCCTGTTTCACCACTGCCAAAGGGAAGCCGAAAGCCAGCGAATGCGCTAGATTGAGGCTGAGCGAAGCGAACAGGATAGAGTTAAAAGAAGGTCTTTGGAACGGCACAGGATACAAGGATAATCTCAAATTGATAAATGTCCCTGTTTTAAAGCATCACGGAGGTTGTGGAATTACTGGAGCTTTAAAGAGTTTCTACGGTGTGTTTTCGATGGCTGATGGTAAAAGCGGCGAAAGGCACTATGCAAAGTTAGGACAACAATGCGGAGAAATGATTGCTCATGTAAGGACACCAGTGATAAACATCTTTGATTGTATTTGGGTTACTTTTGTTAATTGGGCTGGTTATCCGCCTCAAAATACAAGAAGACTGAACCAACTTCTGGCAAGCATTGACCCGGTGGCGCTGGATTATTGGGCATCCAAACATCTGCTCTACCCGATTGACAACAATAGAAAACATCATCCTGACAAATTCTCAGTCTTACGAGAACATCTAATTCAAGCTCAAGAGGTGATAAATAAAGCAGGCGGCATCAATGGACACAAGGTTACTCTGGAAGAAGAAAATATTTTAGTAATTACGAAGCAGTTTACGAAGTAAACTGTTGAGGCAAAGCCGAACAGGTTGGGTTATAAAGAGGGGAGGAGATAGAAATGAAAGGAAATCGCTTATTATACATAACCTTGACTTTTGTGTTTTTATTCTTATTTTTACCGGTCGCATTCGCTTCTAAGAATTTTTGTCTTCAGTTCAAGGCGGAAACAAATGATACAAAAGTTGTGGCTAAACATAGCGATAGTCTGAATATTACAGGTGAAATAACGATGGAAGCATGGATTTATCCCACAGAGGTCTTAGATAGAGCAATGATTCTTGCTAAATTTGATAGTTGGAATCTTTCACTTCATAATCTAATCCTTGAAGCTGCTATTAATGCAGCAAAATGGGCTCATGAAGGCGGAGGAAATGTTGAGTTAAATAAGTGGTCTCATGTTGCGGTAAGCTTTGACACAAAAGAGTTTCACAATTTCGTTAATGGTAAGTATCAGGTTTCAATTTCTAACCAAGGTGCGATTAAACCATCAAATAAGGATTTTTATGTTGGCTGGTCTGCCTGGCAGGAGCCATTTAGCGGACTTATCGATGAAGTTAGGATATCTGATGTAGCCAGATATCCAAAAGGTAAGGATTTTCCATTGCCTATTCGAGAATTTAAGCATGATAGGAACACGGTAGTTCTCTATCATTTTAATGAAGGCGAAGGGAATGTCGCAAAGGATGAATCTGAGTATAAAAACGATGGCGAAGTTCAAAAAGCTAAATGGGTCGAATCCGATGCGCCCATCAAGCCGGCTGCGATTTTGACCAAAGATAAATTATCAACCAGTTGGGGCTGTATCAAAACCTATTAGACTCCACGAAAGGAGTGAGGAAAGATGTTAGGTGAGATAAGGAAAGAAAGGCAAATTGATGAGGATTTAAAGAAGGCTCTAAGTAATCTTAAAGATGATGGAGTGATAGTTCGACTGGAGCAGCCGACGCCAGATAACAAAATCATTATTTTAACTAAAAATTATAAAACAATCATTGGCTGTAATGAGCTTGGTTTTTGGTTAATAAGTCATGGTTCTATGGAGTGAACGTACTGACAGATGGGAAAATCATAAAAAAGTCAATAATGAGAAGGGTTTATATTGTTTCAAGAATAAACTATGATGTCCCATTTGAAGCTGGTAAGAGTCAAAGTCTCAAGTAGAGTTTTGGCTTGCCTCCTAAAGCTCCACTACCAAAGGGGTTTTATTGAATAGTCCGTCCCAAAATGCTATGATATAAGCAACAAGATTAAAACAGAAATAAACGACAACTTGGAATTGAGGGGAAAGGTAATAATGCGGAAACATAAGATGGATGCGCCGAATTTTCGGGAAGCTGGTGGATGCGTGAAGGAGTTTATAACTGACGATGGTAAAACTTATATTATTTTAGGATTTCCAGACCATTCTGCTCTTGTGCTTCAAAAAGTGAAGGGTAGAGGCAAGGCGTCAGCAAATTTCCAACCTGTAAAACAACAGAAGCCGATTTTAAGAAAACTTGGCGCTATTGAAGCAGAAACTTATATAATGGCATGGCAACTTCTTCGCCAATAGTATTCACGAAGCCACAAACTAAATATAGCGTTCAAACCATTACCAAATCCCAGATCTATCTTAACCAAGCAGGATTTATGCTTACGTCACTGACAAGGTGTGCAAGCAAGCTAATGACCCACTTGAAGACAGCCCTGATGTAGTGAAGGTGTAAGATGTGATTGATTTTAACTACGCTTTTTAAGACTCTGAGCGTCCCAAATTGGAGATTTTGGAAGAAATAAAGAGGTAAAATCAGGAATGAAGGATTGGGAACGAATTAGAAAAGCCAGAAATGACCTTACTGATTATGTTATTCATTGGACTAACTACAAACATACTGAATCAAAAGGAACCATCACACCATACGAAGTTTTACAAGAAATACTACAATGCGGCTATCTTAAACCATCTTTTGCACCAAGAACCTCGTATTTTACAGGTGCCACCGATAATACGATTAAAGGAGATTACCCAGCGGTTTGTCTCACGGAGCAGCCATTAGATTGTTTTATTATGTCTTGTAACAGCTTACCAATCAAATACGAAAAAAATCGTAGTATTGTTTGCAGATACACACCTTATGGCATTATTTTGAATAAACGTTATCTTTATGATTACGGCGGAAGACCGGTTATCTATGGCGACAAAATTTTACTTGAGGGTTTGCCGAAGGAATACAAATATTTGTGGGTAAGATATGATCCTATACCCGCACCCGGGCCTTTTGTTAGCGATGTTTATCCAATAGATTGGACGCATGAAAGAGAATGGCGGTGTAGAGTTAACCAAAGTTATCCTCGGTATCTGAGGAAGGAGAATCTCCCCCTCCCCCAAGAAGGTGTGCCAATTTTACTTCCTATGGATTATCGAGAAAATAAAATCACACCCGATTTTTATATTTTGGTAGATAAAAAGGAGGAAATAACCGATTTAAAACAATGGATATTGCATCAACTACCTTATGAAGGAAAAAATAAATACCTCTGTGTTTACTTTGAGAGACTTCCTAATGCTCAAATTATTTCATTACAGGAAGTTAAAGAACACCTACAAACCGGCGAGCAAGAATGGGCTCGTGTTGATACACTTCCTAAGCCTAATTATAATGTTACAAACGACGAATATAGTTTCCATTATCAGTACACCAAATTATGCTTAATTATATAGAGGAATTATCATAATGACCGCAAGGGATTCCAATTTATATAAACTCTACAAGCAATTTGTTATCAAAGGCTTATCCGTTCTTTCTGAGGTCTCCAATAATGGAGAATTAGTACCGATTGAAGAGTTTTATGACCTTGGAAGACTCGGTGACCAACGTTACATGAGTTTTACCACTTCGACACGCAAAGAATTCAAGAGTTTTATGTCTCAGCTTCGATATAACAACCTGCTCAAGCAGATGGAAGAATATCAGAAGTGTATTGATTATTTACAAAAAATAGGTATTCCTTTGAAATTTATAGACATTGGGGAAGAATACCTTCTGAATTTTATCGAAGAAATCGTTATCCTGTCTGAGAGCTTTGATTTCAAAGAGCAGGTATTCCAGCGTGAATACGAAGCGATGGAATCTTTCATATTTGACCGAATATTTACAGCGCATTCCTTCATCAGGTTAGACGGATTCACATCTGAGAAAGATTGTATTCAGTTAGACACTCAACACTTCATTAGAAAACCGACAGAAGAGGAATGTAAAGAATTTTGGCGAAGCCAGCCGCTCCGTTTTCTTAGTTTTGAGGCCATTGAATCCACACTACATCCAAATGATTATGTACTCGAAATCAAATTAGAAGACAACGTGGAAGAAATTAAAAAATACACTTTTGCACTAAGAGCAGCGGAAGAAAAAGCTCTTTTATTGCTAAGGCTTTTTAAGTCAGGGATTTTTACACCAATCCATATCGAATATCGGGTCGCCTCATGGACGCCGTTCAAAATGTCGCAATTTAGAGGCATTCGGATTATCTCAATTCAGGGCCCTAAGTATCACCTTTCTATTGATGAATGTGACCAACTCATAGCATTTTGGAACCGCTTTTCGTCTTTTGATTGGGAGAAATCCAATGCTTTAAGAACAGCAGTAAGCCGTTTTATGACAAGTTACAATAGGCGATACTTTAAAACAGAGGAAATGAGAAAAAACCTTGAAGACAGTTTGGTGGATATAATATTCGGTTTAGAATCGCTTTGCGCAGCAGAAGGTAGCGGCGACATAACTTATAAGCTGTCAGTGCATGGCACAATCCTTGCTGGAATTAATAAATCTAATGAGGAACGGTGGGAGATTTATAACACTTTGAAAAAAGCTTATGATATTAGGTCTAAAATTGTTCATGGAGGCAGCAAAATAGACAGTGAAATAAAAATCCCACATATCAATATAAAGTACTCATTGGAAGAGCTTGTTCATCAAACACAACGTTATTTAGCTGAAGCAATAAAGACATTTGCGGAACTCTCATTAAAATACAGAGACGACGAAATCAAGAGGAAAATCGTTAAATCTGCAATTTCGGGTGGAATTGCCTAATATTACTTAGATATGAAGCTTTACTATGAAAGAATCCTTCGTGAAAAAGCAGATAAACCAACAATAGCGCTACTTGACCAGAGGATAAGGAATTTGATACAACAAGCATCATCCAATGAGTCAAAGATGATTAGCACATAACTTCAGATTACGATAAAGAATTTTAAATCCATTCTAAACCGTTCAAAAATTCACAAGTTGCAACTAAAGACATCGCTTGCTAAACGTTTTTTTGTTGATGTTCTTATCCAAAAATGTAGTCATTATTAAACAAATACGAGGGGAATAACATGACTATAGCAGAAGTATGTCGCCTTTCCGAGGAAGTTCGCTCAGGCAACTTGCTCGAAGCGGTCTTCCTCGATAACGTGAAACATAGTGGGACGCAAGAATCAGATTGCGATTTTGTACTTTCAGCAACATATCCAACAGTGCCTGTACGCGACTTAATAGAAACCATCGGAAACAAGCTTGCTCTAAAAAGTCCGCAGGGAGGATTCGTTCTCAGCGGTACGTTGGGCAGCGGCAAATCACATGCGCTTCTTACTCTCTATCATGTAGCTAAAGAGGGTCCGGCAGTGCATGAGTGGTTAAACAAAGCGAATATTAAAACAGAGTTTCCGCCTGGTGTTCGTGTGGCGGTGGTTCAAATGGTGGCGGAACGCCCGCCTAATTTCTGGCAGCCTTTGTACATTTGCGCTGGAGAGGAAAGACTCCTCTCCGCCATTACCCCTTATCCTTCCCGTGAAGATTGGCTGCGGATAGCGGATAATGGCCACATTTTACTGATTATAGATGAATTGGAATTGTGGTATGGGCAATTAGATAGCGACGCGGATAAAAAACGCACCCTTGCCGCTTTGCAGAATCTTCTTGAAGCGGCAAAAGTGCCCAATGTTCCGTTAGCCGCTGCTGTTTCTGTATATGGGCGTGACGCGGATATAGTGGGTTTTCTTGACAGGACAAAACCGCCCACTCGTGACATGACAACCGCTCAGGACCGGGAGGAAATATTACGCCATCGATTGGTCCCAGAAATCAACATGCGTGAAGTTGAAAGAATAGTAGATGCATATATTTCCCTTTACGAAAAAATTCGCAATGATTTGCCCTCACGAGGACAAGCCCTCGCTGATATGCGCAGAAGAATGCTTCAGCGCTATCCGTTCCATCCTGATTTCGTTGCGCGAGCTTTCCAATCTTATGCCACTGCCTCCCATTCGGAAACGGTCAGAGGCATCATTTTTTTGTTTGCTCGCCTGTTACAGAAGTGGGCGGATGCCAAAGATTTAATTTGTGCTGGCGATATTGACTTACTTGACGATGACATCGCTTCTGATTTGCGCAAGCTCGATTTCGACCTTGTTAATCACGCCGTTGAAGATTTACAACAGCGGTGCGAAGGGTTTGACTATTCTAACGAAACTATCGCCACATCCTTGCTTTATTCTTTCGCCCCCGAAGGATATGCAGGCGCGACGACGGAAGAGATTATCCTGAATATGATGCGTCCTAACGTCAATGTAGATGATTTGCTTTACAGCGTGGAAAGAACTGCCGATGAGGCGTGGTTCATGGACAAGATTGATGAGCGTTTGGTCATCACAAGGGAAATTGTCCTGCGGAAGCAAATAGAACAACAGGCGCGCGCTCTCAAGGAGACGCCTGATGGACGAAAGGAATGCCAAAATCGTATCAAACAGGTTATACGTGAAACGATGAAGGGAACTGCTCTCTACCTGTTGGATGAGGATACGTTGCCAGAGGGTGGAACGAATATCAAATACCTCGTATCTTTAGAACATCTTCCCACCGACAAAGCTAGACAAATCTATCAAGGAAAAGGAAATCTTATTGTGTTGATTGCCCCTAAAGCGGCTGTCCAGGGCAACATTGCACAAGATGAAGATGCTATCCTTAAAGCCGCTCGCGTGCTTGTTTGTGAGAGGATGTTGAAGCAACGGTCAAAAAGGCAGAGTGATTTGAAACGACATCAGAATGATTTCATTTCTCAACTACGGGAAAAGATTGAAAATGCCTTCGCTGTATGGTATCGTATCAGTCGTACAAATGACCTGGGCGAGGAGCCGCAATACGTTATCCGTCCTGTTGAATCTGCTTTATCTCAAAAGGATATTGAACAAGCCATATTTGAGCGAAATGATGTGGACACCATCAAAGGAGGAATGCGTCGCGTTTTACTTCAAGCTGGACAAGTCGTCGCGAAGGGAAGTGCTCAAGCTGGGCGAACTATTGGGGAGATAAAAAAAGCGTTCCGAGAAATTCTCGGTTTGCCGATATTGATGGAAGACAGACAGCTTTATGACGCTTTAGCCAGCATGGTGACCGATGATACACCAGATACAGGCGCTGTTGTATCCGCTGGACGAACGCTCTATCCTTATCAGCGCGTGGATTTGCCATATCCGTTGGACGAACAATGGCGCATCTGGCTGAAGAAGTTCGCCCCAGCGCCGCCAGCTAAAGGCGATGTAAAACGAGCTGTTGAACATATTTTAGCAGACGCTAAAAAGAACGGCAAGAGACTCTCTACCTTATGCGCTGATGTAGCGCAACGCGCCACTCAAGATGTACCCAAAACGGAAGTGTTGCGCGCCCTGGTGGAACTAATTGCTGATGGGCAAGCGGTTGTTGAACAAGAAGATGACCGATATCCCGATGATGGGTTAGTAAGTAGCGAGGCTTTGATAGATGCTGCTTCTGCGTGGCTTTCTGCTTTTGCGCCGCCGGATGCTCGTTCAGCGCGCCGCCGTATCCGAGAGTTAGTGGAAAAGGCCGGCCCCGAAGGTATCTCTGTCGGTGAAATCAAGCGTTTGTTAGCGTTGGAAAACATACCTGAAAATGCGACCGCGCGCGGATTGGAAATCTTGTTAATGCGAGAAAACGTCGTCGCTTACGATGGCATTCAAGCCATTTCATTCTTTCGAGAAATGCCGCCGTTGCCTGATTCGACAATTATCAAGTTGCCTTCAACAATTATCCCACTGACGCCGCCACAACGAAAACACGATGATTTCGACATTTCACCCTACAGGTTGCTTTCAGAATTTCTGCGGGAACTGCGAAACCGCCTTCACGATTCCGCCGATGTAAAAAGCATTCGCTTTGAAGTATCGCCGGCTGATGAACAGGAAGACAATTTCTTTGGCGTCAAAAACGCACCTGATGAAATTTCAGAGGTGACGTTGCGCCATCTGCTCACATACCGTTTCAAACACCCGCTAAATAAGCCAGCGCTTCTTCAGCTTTCGGAAAAACTGGTAGAGCGCCTGAACCAACATGAAGATGTTATTCTCACAGCACACGTGGAGAGCGAGGTGCCCGTGTGAAGAAAGCGGAATACGAAACTATAGCAAGTATGGCAGAAAGGAAAGGCGCTTAATACGGAGGAGGAAATATGCTTACTGAGAATGAGAAGAGTTTGTTAAATGATTATTTTAAGCGTTGGGAAGAATTTGTTCAGAGATACAACCCGACTGGTGACCACCCCGGTCTGACAAAGAGACTGGAAAAGGTAGGACAAGACATTTATAAAGCTTTTGAGAGCAAACCAACCGTTGATCTAAGGCGATTTTTGGAAGATATAGGTGAATGGAAGATGCCGTGGTACCGTGAGAGTCATATCCAGAATGTCAATGGCAATAGTGATATGCAAATTCGGAATGCTTTTGAAGATATTATTACCGCACCCTGCGATGAAACTAGAATCTCTGCTTGTACAACGTTAAAAGGATTTGGACAGGGACAAGGGCAAACGCGTATGGCATCAGCAATCCTACGTTTTCTATGGCCAGAGGACTACGGCGTTGTAGACTGGCGTAATTGGGCGGTGCTATCCAATTTTCGCTATAGATTTTTAGAAAATCCACCTCTTAGCAAGCTAGGTGATGGCATGAAGGAATACCGAGAATGTGTTATCAACAAAAAACAATATGTCAAATATAATGACAAGCTTAGGGCAATTCGCGATGAAGTAGCTTTCACAAACCGTGTTGCAGATATAGACTTGGCATTATGGGCTTATTCTATTGAGATATTTCCATTTAGCGAAAGTTACATTTCAAAACTAACCCAAAAGAGTACTAATCTTAATAGGTATATAAGACCTATCACTCAAAAGGACATAAGTTTTGGTATTTTTGAAACATTAGAAGAAGACTGGAGAAAGATTGATTGTGAAGTAGATGTGAAAAAACGTTATTATCAAAAAGTGCAATTTTTATGGGAATGCTATGAGCTTATTCCTAAGGGTGCAATTTCATACGATGAACAATCTTACAGCTATCAACCGTATCATTTAATTTATAAGCGTGATTTAGATAAAAAAATAGCTGAATTACATAGTTGTTCTGATTATCAGAAAAGGGTTAATGAACTTGATGCTTTTTACTGGAACAAACGGTTGAAAAGTGAAAATCTCGAAGTCATAAGGTGAGGTATCCATGATTGACGCCACTTTTGCTCAATCGTTAATAGAATCGGAGGATGCGCTTGATGTCATCTTTCAAAAGATGTTTTCTATCGCTACGCCTGAGAAATATCCCACCGACTTGCTTGCTCATTACGAACACACAGAAGAGGCTTTGAACACATTGGAACGCTTTTTGTATGATACCTTCTACGAAAGCTATGATGAACTATTAGAACGTTGCCAGGAACGCAGCCAACAAGATGCCACTAAAGCCACGGAGGAACTTTTTGACCGTTGTCCATTGGTGTTAATTGCCGATGCGCTTTCGCTGAGAGAAGCTGCTCTTCTGAAAGCGTGGATAGAAAATGACCCGGACATAGACATCACAGATGTCAGCTTTCTTCCCGCGCCATTTCCTGCGATTACGGAAACACTGGCGATGCAGTTACTCAGAACAAACAGCCCTGCACAGGGCAGCGATACGGAATTTTTTAACTATCAATATGTCGCCGGCATAGCGCAAACTCCGACATTGCCGAAAACGGGGAACCTATTGATTTGGCTTCGTTTGCCTGATGTCTTACTTGATAAAGTGACTATGGCGCAAAATAATACTATCGCTGACGCTTATGAAAAAACCCGCGACAAGATAAAATCACTGTTTTGGGCTTCAGAAAGGGATGAAATGCTTATCACAAGCGACCACGGTTACTTGTATGGACGTTCCGCTAACCAGATTATGCCGATGCAAACGGCCTTAGTTACTGTTTGTCGGCGGGTGTTCCCACACTCAAAGAGGTATCAAGCGATGACAGTTGAAAATAAAGATAAGATAAAACCCTACGAATGGCGTGAACCTGAAAAGCGCGTGTTCGTATTCACGGACACGCATATTGTTCTTCGCTCTCGGTATTGGTGGGGGACAGAATCTCCTAATGACCGGTGTATAGCGCATGGAGGGCTCTCTTTTGTAGAAGGAATTGTTCCCATGTTGCATCTGCGGAGAAAGTGAGGAATAAAATGACCGGACTAAATGAGATATCACCTGAAGAACAGCAATGTTTAAACATATTCTTACGTGACCATAACGCGGAATGGGGAAAGAATTTCAAGGTTACTCAGAAATTAGATGCCATCTATCGAAGCATGAAGATGCCTGATTTCTTATGCTCGGATGGAAACGATTATCTCATCGTCGAGGTTACGAGCGTATATTTTGAATTGCAAGAGTTAAAATGGAATAAAGGATGGCATGACATCACAAGGGCAGTCAGAAATTCAACAAAAGGAAATGCGCCTGGAATATATGCGGTAAAAACAAGTTATCCCATCAAGTGGAAAGGTGGACAACCGGGTAAATCCCAGTTAATAAATAGGTTAAACACTATTATCCAAAAGCATGCCCAGGACATGAAAGTTGGAGAATCAGTGGAGTTGAATACCCCTATTAGACTCACACTAACTAAGTGCTCTGATACAGGAAGTACTGTTGTGTTTATGTCCGACTTTCAACTTGCTGCTCTAACTTCGGCCTATATCGAAGAATTGTTTTGCCCCATACTCACAGAAGCCAGCGAGAAATTTGCAAATGCCAAAGCAAAATATCCCAACGCGACATCAATTCTTTTGATTGAAAACCGCAACTGGCTGGTATCGGAAACTGACCCCGATGATTGTAAAGATGTTGCATCAGTAATTGCCCAGCTTAACCACAAAAACGTTGATTGTGTATATCTTATGTCTTCGCGTGAGCGAAAAATGGTTCAGTTAGTCTAAAGAAAAAATGCCTGACTATCTGACTGATGAGGGGATATTATGATGCCATATATTCAATATGATTTTCCGATAGAAGCATTAACACCCTTAGCCAAACGGGAAGCAAACGCAAAACGCCCAATAGCGCAACTACATAAGTGGTTTGCGCGTCGTTTGGGGAGCGTCTTTCGCACGATTGTGCTGGCTACTTTCATCCCGAAGGATGAATGGGAAGCGTTAGACGCAAAAATGAAGCTGCAAAATTCTAACGCATGGCAAGCCCTCTATTACGAAGCGACTCCAGAAACAAAAGCGCTTATCGAAAAATACTGCAAAGGCAAAGTGGTGCTTGACCCCTTCATGGGCGGCGGCACGACGCTTGTCGAAAGCCTTCGCCTCGGATGTCGCGCTATCGGCGTGGATGTCAATCCGGTGGCGTGGTTTATCGTCAAGAAATCGTTAGAACCGATTCCGCCTGAACAACTCGACGAAGCGTTCAAGGAGTTGGAAAGAACAGTTGCGCCTGAAATTACCAAATTTTACAAGACGAGATGCACGCATGGCAACCACTTGGCTGATGTGATGTATGTCTTCTGGGTGAAAAAGCTGTTCTGTCAAAGCTGTGGACAGCCTACGCGCTTGTTCAACTCGTTCCGCTTGGCTGTGAAGGATTCGCAAAACGTGATTTTCTGTCCAAGCTGTTATACTGTGGATAGATGTTCCAGTATGGGCGCTGAATTCTCCTGCCGCGCCTGTGGCAGACGGTTCATCCCCAGCGATGGATTCAAAGGTGGGAAAAGTTTTCGTTGTGAAAACCCCTCGTGCCGTCAGGCAATCAGCGTCACAGACTATGTCCAGCAGACAGGTAAAGCGCCTGACCGGGAGATGTTCGCTATCGAATACTGGTGCCCCAAATGCAACCGACGAGGCTACAAAGGCGCGGAGGATTTTGACCGCCAACTCTACGCCGACGCCTGCGCCGAGTTTGAACGTGAACGCGACAGCTTGCCTATACCTGACCAACTTATTCCGACGGAAGGACGCCGCGACCAGCGCCCTGTCAGCTATGGTATTCGTACTTTTGCCGAGATATTCAATCCACGTCAATTGCTCGGCTTGGGACGCCTGCTAAAAGCCATTCAGCAAATCGAAGATAATATGCTGAGAGAGATGTTGATTATTACGCTGTCAGATTGTATAAACGCAAACAACGAATTATGCACATATAATGTGCAGGGTTCAAAACTCGAACCATTGTTCGGCGCTACTTATTTCGCTGTTCCTGATGACTTTGTAGAAAACAATATTTGGGGCACAAAGTTTGGACGAGGAACATTTCAGTCATACGTGCGAAAAACTCGCCGTGCGTTGGAGTGGGCAATCACTCCGACCGAGCCGCCCATCGAAGGGAACAGTTACATTCACGTCGGGCGCGGCTTGCACGATTTGAAAAGCGGCATGCCAAACGAAGTAGCGTCGTCCCTCTGTGGCGACACGGATTTCGCAGTAGAATGCCGCACATCGCGAGATTTGTCCTTCATCCCACCGAACAGCCTTGATGCCGTTATAACTGACCCGCCCTATTATGATTTGATTAACTACGGCGAGATAGCCGATTTCTTTTACGTCTGGCTTCGCGCAGGTTTGGGGAGCAATTACCCGAATTTTGGCAGCCACGTCATTGACCGTACGCCCGAAATCGAGGAAAACCGTTCTGCTCTCAACAAGACAGCGGTGGATTACGTTCGCGGCTTGACTGCTGTTTTTACAGAATGTAACCGGCGATTGAAGCCGACGGGTACAATGAGTTTTACATTTCACCATGCGACGGCGCGGGCATGGGCTGCCATCGTCGAAGCTGTGATGAAATCAGGCTTTGATATCGCTAGCGTATGGCCTATCCATTCCGAAACACGTAGCGGTGTCCGAGAAGGCGGCATCAAGTTTGATACCATCGTTGTCTGTACCAAGCGGGGTAGCGAACCGCAGGAAATCGCATGGCTTTCTTTGCAAGATGAAATCGTGGAATCGGTGCAAGCGGAATTTCAGCGGTTACTGTCAAACGGCGCAGCGTTATCGCCGGAGGATGTGTTCGTCATCACGATGGGAAAGGCGTTGAGCTTATACAGCAGGCATTGGCCGAAGGTGATGCAACGCGGAACAGATGTTAAACTTGCTAAAGCTGTTGAGGACATCGAAAAGTTAGTAGACGAACAGTTTGACGCTTACCTGGGGATGGTTGTTCCGAACTGGTTAGATACTATCCCCCGCGCCTACGTGCAATTCCTCGCTCGAAAAGCAGTTGTGAGTAGAGATGATTTGGTAAAGACGCTCCGTCCACGAGGGATTGAAGTAGATACACTGGAAGATTTAGCTTATATCAAGCGGACAAGCAAAAGTGGGATGTTCAAGGTGTTATCCCCTGCTGAACGCAAACCTGCCATCGAACGGTGGATTGAAACGGGGTCAGAACTTAATCCCATAGACAGAGCCCACTATCTTTATGCTTTGCGAAAGCAATCTACTGGCTCTGTTCGTTTAGAAGTAACAAGGTTGTATATGGATGGCTTAGAAGAGGTATGCAGAGCATTATACCAGATTACCCGAGATAGCCTTTACAAGGATTTAGCGGAAAAAGACATCCCGCGTTATAAGCAACAGCAACTTTTGAGGTGAAAAATGGTTACATTGCAAACGCCCGCTCAGAAACTAGCTAATTTTGCCGCATGTTATCATCTGCTCCATACGCTTGGCATCAAGCAGCGCCTTCATATTGATATTGTCCACGAAAAGATAGCGGAAAGTCCACTTCAATCTCTTATTTTACTCACTGCATATTTGCACGAACGTGCAGGCGCTAGCCCGCTCTTTCCTGTATACCATCGTCAAGCAATTCGATTAGCCCTTGATGGAAAGGATGATGTTTCATGGCAAGAAATAGACAGCAAGTTCCGTGAAGACGTGATGGATGAAAATTTTGCGGATAAGGTATGGGAGCAGTTTTTGAAGCTTGCTTCTAAGCCAAATAAGAACTATACTATCGGACCAGTTAAAGGAATTCTAAATAAGCTTTACTGCGAAAAACAGCCAAATGTGATTCAAATTCTTTGTGGAAAATCGCTGGAAGGAGCAAGCAAATGGCTTACAGATAAAAAACTCTTAAAGGGGATTGGACCAAAGTTAAGAGCTTTCATTTTGAGAGATATTGCGTGTTATTTCAAACCGGAGTGGAAAAATGATAAACAACAAAGATGGCGGATACAACCTGTTGACCGATGGATATTGCGTTGGGCGGAAATTTGCTTTCCAAACTGCAAAGGGCAATGGGAAAAAAATAAACACGATAAAAATGCGCGGATGATTGATAATAATCTGATAGACGTTGACCCTATTGAATTCAATCAGGGAACATGGTTCGCAGGAAGTTACTTTGCGCGTTTGTGTGCTTTTTTTAGTCTTCCTGAATCCTACATTGCAAGGGGACCTACCATAGAAGCGCTTGACAGATTTGACGTAAAAAAAGTCAAGAGCGCGGTTGAGTTCTTCGTGGACAATACTGATAGAGTTTTCGGTTTGTAAATTGCAGCGCTTGATAGAAAGGGAAACAATGGTATCTTTACGTCCAGGTTTTTACCTTGTACAAAATGACTACTGCGGTGAACACCGAGAAGTGCCGCGTCCCAAAGAAACGATGAGTATCATAGAATTTCTGCGGCGTGTGCGCAGGCGCAAAGAAATTCCGAAAGAGGTCTGCGTTGTCGGGTTAGATAAATTCATTGCGGACGCTTTTGATAAGCGCAAAGCAGCGAATATCGTCCTTGATACGCTAATTCTTGCTCAACGAACACGCCATTTAGCTAGACCAGCGCGCGTTATCGTTATGCCTGTCGGTTACTTAGAATTAAGCACACACTGGAAGGTAGGCTGTCTTGTAGGCGAAGAAGCCTTCAATGCCAGGTGGGTATTCCCTCATGCTGACATAGAAATCATTAACGAATATCCTGTGTGCTATAGTTCAATTTGAAAATCTCATTTGGAAGAATTGCTTTCTAAAGGTCATAAGGCTTGGGATTTACTTTTTGGTGAGGAATTTTTTTATCTGGCAAGAAATTTTTCCAAATCAAAAGGAAAAGAAAAAGACTTATTCGAGGGAATTTAATACCTCTTCTTTAGCGTTCTTTAGCGTTTCTATCACCTCTTCCCTCGAGTAAAGCTTCCTTCTTTTTGTGACTATCTTAGGTTTAACAAACTTTTTTATATGATAACGGATTGTCCCATCAGCGACATTAAATTCCCTTTCTATCTCGTAAGCGGATGCCAAAGGAGGTTTCCCTTTGATAAACTCCTCTTTGTCTCCTATCTTTTTAAGGGCAGCTATTAGTGCTTTTGGCTTCCTTTTGGAAGGCAAAAGGCACGGGCTTTTATTTTCTCCCAAATTTTTCCTGTATTTCCTCAAATCTTTTCCCAAGAAGCGATAAGGTTTTAAATCACCTTCAAGCATCTCCTTCGCCTTTTTGTAATCCCAGTATAATGCTTTATTTCTTTTAATTTTAGGTTTCATCAAGAATGGCAGACGGTATCTTATCATCCATTCACTTACTCCCATCCTCTTAGCTATCTCCCTTATAGAGAGAAAGTGTCTCCTTTTTTCAATATATTCCTTTATCTGCCATAGCCTTAAACCTCTTTTAAGCAGAATCCTTATCTTTTTAATCCTTTTCATGCTTTCTGATTTTTCATACCTTTTCTCTCTCCCTAACTTTTTTGAGTGGGGAAGGACGCCTTTATCGTTCCACCACCAGATTTTGTGAATTGATAAACCTGTGAGAAAAGCAAGCTCTTTAGCGGAAACCTCCTCTTTTGGCTTATAAGGCTTTTTAAAGAAGTCAGAGAGTTCAGGATAAATCTCTATCTTCTCTATATGGTCTTTATTCCATACAACTCTCTTTACAAAAAGTTCTATAAGCCTCTTTAAATACTCCTTGTCGATTTCGCTTTCATCTTGCTTCAACCTTTTTATAATCTCAGGGAGCTCAGAAAGAAGTTCCGCTTTTAAATAAGAAGATGTTTTTGGTTGTAATTCTTTTATCTTATCCTTTATCTCCTTTGCTTTCCTTTCCATGAATTTCTTTGAAACAGCTCCGTCTATGTACCGTTCCTGAAGTCTTTGATACGATTCCTGAAGGTTTTTAATCATCTTAACCCGCTCAGTTTCTTTTACGTTCTTTCCCTTCAGCAGTCTCTCCTTGGCCATTTTCAGAATCTCCGATGATACCTTACATTTCATAAGATATGAGAGAATCTCTTCTAATACTATATCAGCAGGTGCAAACCGGCTGTGTCCCTTCTCTTTTAAGGCATTTCTGCAGCAATAATAAAGTTCTTTTGGCAGGTCTTTGCCCCTTGTTGAGTACATTAAAAAACCACACGAGCAGAATATCTTCCCCTTAAGTGGGTAATCCTTTGTAGTTGAATGGCAGTAGGAGTTGTGGTGGGCAGACCTTTTGTTCCTTATCTCCGAACATTGATTGAAAAGTTTTTTAGAGATTATCGGTTTGAAGTTTTTCGCATCGACCGAAATATCTTCTCTTACTATTCCAGCGTATGTAGGGTTTTTTAGAATGCATCTTACTGTCCATGGCTGCCAGCCATAGGATGAATACTCACCATTTCCCCATGTTGACTGACCTGGTTTTTCTAAGCGTTCTCTATTCTTTTGTCCGTTAAGATATAAAGCAAGGGATTTATAGCTAAAGTTGCCCGAGGCATACATTGAGAATACTTTTTTTACTATCTCAGCCTCCTCTTTACAAATCTCCCACTCTCCGTGTTTTCCTACTTTAAGAATGTAACCGTAAGGAGGCATGCCGAGTTTCATCCCATCTCTTATCTGCATTGCTTTTGTATCTCTGATTCTCTGGGATATAACCTCCCTTTCCATCTGAGCAAATACACCCATGATGTTTAACATCGCCCTTCCCATAGGGATTGATGTGTCGAATTTCTCAGTTAGAGAGACGAACTCCACTCCCTTCTCCCTTAAAAGTTCAATGAATAGAACAAGGTCCTTTAGGGAACGGGAGAGCCTGTCGAGCCGGTATACAATCACTTTTCCGATAATTCCTGCAGAAATCTCCCTCTGCATAGCCTGAAAAGCCGGTCTTTTTGTGTCCTTTCCTGAAAAGTCCAAATCCTGAAATACCTTGTATTCCTCGTTATTAAGCCTGCAATAACTTTTGCATCTATCCAACTGCATCTCTGGAGAGACAGCCTCTTCTTTTAGCACGGATACTCTGATGTAGATTGCTGTCTTTTTTTGCATATTTCTATTTTACGGGAAATTGTTATCTTTGGCAAGTCCCTCTGACTTTGCAGTAGATGCAGCGGTTTTCAAACGGTTGCATCTAAAACAGAATTAGAAAGGTGAAAGGAGAGTAACTATTCCCATTTCCAGGCGCCAGACTTGTGTCCTGGCACTTTTTTATTGTCCTTGCTGGTTCTTAACCACAGAGATACACGGAAGATGAATATACGGAGAGGCGAAGGGGAAAATCCCTTGAATATAATGGAAAGATAAGGTATCTGATAACGAAGCGGAATCTTATATCCTCAGTAAGAATCATACCTCTTATCTCTATTTTTTGCAAGGCATCCAAGCAAAAGCAGCAAGAATAGGAGCGGCGATTCCTGCAAGCATTTCACGAGAGCGTTGCAAACACCACGTCTGAAAATCAAATTTTTCTGTTGACAAGTAAAGGAAACAGAAATATACTAATTTGACAAAGAGTTATCTTAATAATCTAACATACGAGGAGGTGACAAAAATGAGAGGGATAGTTTTGACCGCTTGTATCTTGGCATTGGCTTTAGCGGTTGGGCTTAGCCTCGTCTCTACCGCCTCTGCTGTTGAGCCTGAGCAATATTGTGTGGTCTTTGAAAAGGCAGCCAGAAAGGCTGTCAAGGATGCCATCAAAGCTAACTTTGGCGATGTGATAAAGAAGGAGCTGAAGCTGGTGGATGTTGTGGTGGTATCTCTGTCAGCAGAGAATACTAAAAAACTTGAGAAAATCCCTGGAGTGATGAGGGTATATCCTGACAGGGCTATAATTGAATTTGCTATAATTGAATTTACCAAAGGACCTCCTCCCGACAAAGGTAAGCCGAAGGGTGAGAATCTCCCGTGGGGCGTGGACAGGATTGACGCTGACAAGGTCTGGGATCCAGACGGAAACTTGGTCATTGACACCCCTGGTGCAATTATAGGCTCCGGCATAAAAGTCGCTATAGTGGATACGGGTATTGATTTTGAACATCCAGACCTTCATGTCACTGGAGGGCTAAACACTGTTGAGGGTCAGAATCCCGATTATCCTGACGATGAATATGGACATGGCACCATTTGTGCTGGTGTCGTTGCGGCACTGGATAACGACGTGGGATATATCGGTGTGGCGCCGGGAGTCGAACTTTATGCAGTGAAGCTCTGTGGAGCTGAGCCCGAGTTGCCTTTATCCCGTCTGTACGCGGGCATGGAGTGGTGCATCACAAAAGGTATGCAGGTTATAAACATGAGTTTTAGCATATGGACGATGAAACCCGATGGAACTAAGGATAAGCCTCTACATGATATAGGATTTTACAATTATATCCAACAGGCATACGCTGCAGGCACAGTATTGGTGGCAGCAGCGACAAACGATGGTGCAAGAATAGAGATTTTTAATCCTGAAACTTACGTCCCCGGAAGTATGTCTTACCGCTTTCCAGCGTCTTATGAGGAGGTTATTGCGGTTTCAGCGACCGGCATAACAACCACAAAGGGCAAGCCAAGCGAAAGGCAGCAAGTAGATTACCTCGCTTCTTGGAGCAATTTTGGTCCAGCGATTGAGCTCGCCGCGCCCGGCGTTTCGGTTGAGACAACAGCCAATGGTGGTGGATACACAAAAGCATCAGGGACAAGTCTGTCATGTCCTCATGTCGTTGGAGTGGCGGCTTTGGCTTTGGCCGCAGAGATAGCCGATGTCAGAGGAACACTTCAAACCACAGCAGAAGACCTTGGCGATACAGGGTGGGACGAATATTATGGCTATGGACTGGTAGACGCTGGATATGCAATTGTAGGGCAAAGAGCGCCGCGTCTTGAAGGCCTATCTCCAACCAACAAACTTGCTACAACTTGGGGTGACTTAAAAAGCAAATAACAGGCGATATACCTCAGTATGTAGCTACTTCCTAAGCCCACATAGTTTAGACTAATGTGGGCTTTATTATTTCAGCTTCACAAAAGGGCGATAATGTTTTACTCAATTCCGTTTCTGAGAGGATTCTTTCTTCAGATAAGTATCGACTTCCTTGGAAGCCGCCCAGAAAACGCAATCTTCTACTTTTATTCTTTCTCTTATCAGAATTGGTTCTCCGTCAATTATCAGTAATTCAACAGGCCATGGATGGCTGTGGAAATTCAACATGCTCATTGAAAAGCCATACGCTCCGGAATTAAATATACCTACGATATCACCTATCTCAGGCTCGGGGACAGTAATATCCTTAGCAAGGATGTCAAATGGCGTGCAACATGGGCCGCCAATATCAATCTTCTCTGTCTTTTTTTTGTTAAGTTTGTTGACAATGAAGGTGGGATGGTTTAGTTTCATAAATATTGGCCTAATTTGCTGATTCATTCCTCCATCAGTTATTAAATACTTTTTCCCTCTTGATTCTTTGATGTCAATTACCTTCGTAAGATAAACACCACATTCTGCAACTAAATACCGGCCTAATTCAAGGATAAAACGAGTAGCTTCTAAATTATATTCTTCTGCTTTCTTTTTTATCAGGTCTTTCATCCCTTTACTAAAGAGAGAAAGGTCAAATTCGGTTTCATCTTCCGCATAAGGAACTCCAAATCCACCGCCAAAATCTACACATTGAAGACTGGATCCAAGCGCAGAAGAGAATGAACAAGCTATATTAAGTACCCGTTGGTTATGCTTAAGTAACGACCCAACATCCAGCACCTGGCTGGCCGTATAAACATGGATGCCGAGAAGTTGGATATTTTTTGAATCAAATTCTGCAAGGGTGTTTAGGTCTTCTTCATCGATTCCGAATTTGCTCGGTCCGCCGACCATCTTTTCATAAGAAAAATCCACCGGTACTTTTGTATTTACTCGAATCATCACCCCAACGTATTTCCGAAGTTTTTCAGTAATCATATCTATCCTTTTTATTTCATTTAACGACTCTGCAACTATAGCATATATGTTGCTATTGATAGCATATTCCAGTTCCTCATCGGTTTTCCCAGGTCCCACAAAGATAATATCTTTTGGTTGGAATCCTGCTTTCAAAGCTAAGTAGAGTTCACCTTTAGATGCAACTTCCGCCCCAGAACCAATTGAGTTGAATAAAGCGCTTATAGAGAGATTAGGATTTGCTTTGACCGAGTAGAAGATGTCAAAGAAGGGAAGAGCTTCCTTGACCATTTTTAATTTCTTTTTGGCAATCTCCCAATCATAGACATAAAGAGGGGTTCCCCATTTTTCAATAAGAGTTGAGAGTTTTAAGCCACCGATATGAAGCGTATCTTGCTTAAGGTTAAAATATTCCAACATAATGCTGTTTCTCCTGTCAACGCTGATTATGTGGTCTAAAGATTTCTATCGTACTTGCTCCTTGGAAGATATAAAATGGAAAAGGTTCGCTAATAACTACATCCACCCCATATTTACAGTATTCTTCTGCGAAATTAGCTCCAGTCTCGCAGAACATAACCAATTTGCTCCCTTGATTTTTTGCTACTTCTATAATGTCTCCAAGCGTTCCCGTGGCAAGGACCATCCCCGTTACAAGGGCTACATCAGATTTCTTTACATACTCTAAGGTTTTATTGCCATGCTCAATGCGGACACCATGTAGCGTTTTTCCTATAAGATTAGAATGAAAATCAGTTGCGAAGAGTTCAATATCTCTTTGCCTAAGCTCTTTGATAAAATTTCCAACAGCACCAACGTTAACTACTTTTTTAATTTTGCTCCCACATTTCTCCAATTCTTTTTTAACTTCGTCAATAACTATTCTCGTCCTTTGATTAGCCTTATCAATTGATGAACCCTCAATTGTAAAACTGGATACAGGATTCTTCTCAAACACGGAATAGACAGCATCTAATATGGCAATTTCTGTGTATATATCTTTTGGCTTAACTTTCCTGGCATCTTTTCCCATTAAAGTCTTGTCTAAAATAGGAGATTTTCCTTCCTCACAGTAACAGCACCCCTGACCTGTTGTTTGAGCCAAGATATATGTATAATCAAAAGTTCTCTCATTCACATTAGGTCTAAATAGTAAATCTGTACGCCAAAGACCACGAATTATAAAAGAACTATCAGGGTATTTCATACTCTTTTTTAGCGCGGTTTCTCGTAATTCTTTTATTATATCCATTTCATAGGCGCCTGCTTGACATTCTTTGCTGATTTTACGAAGTTTTGAATTCTTCCGCATGCTGTTGCAATGCTGAGAAAGTACGTTTTGCCCATGCAATATCTGTATCGGATATAGAAACAACATTTCTTCTTATCTTCCCTTCGGGCGTTAAGTCATTTTTAAATAAAATTTTGTCATCTTGGAGAAGAAAATCCTCTATTAAGTTATCAGGTAAATCCTCTACATAAGCAACATACACATCTATTCCGGCAGCCTGTTGTTGTTTTAAAATTTTTCTACAACTTGCCAACTCATCTTTTCTAAGGATAAATATTCTGGTTATCTCTACGCCATTAGCAACAGCCTCTTTATTTACCTCGAAGTATCTCTTGCCTGTATTACTTTCCCACCAAGTTTTGTTATCTACATAACTTGTACAATAAATATGCTTCTTGGCATATCTTATAATATCCATGGCGTCAAGGTAATCTTCAGGTGCTTTCTCAAAAGTGCCATTCGCCAAATTGTGCAATTTATCTCTATATTCTTTACTAGTTGCCTCTGCTTGTTCTAAAAATACACGTTCCTCAATGGAATTGCTAATTTTCCGGTAAGCTAATGTAATATCATTGATATATTTTTTTAGCTTGCCGTCTGATGCTTGCTCTACGCTTTTTTTATCTTCCTGGAATTTTACTCCGAAATAAGTGGCTAAGATAGCTTTTTTGCCCTCTAAGGAGAGATTTCCGTTGATAAGGTCTTTTAGCGGTTCTTTCAAAGATTGGTCATCAACTCCCAGCTCTGAAAGCTTCCAATCCAAAATCAAACTGAAAGCTTCCTTTGGGTTTTTAGAAAGCCCCCAAGTTAATATCTTGTAATACATGCTCTCCTCTATGTTCAAAGTTCCATCTCCGTTTTTGGGAATCTCCGGATGCCTTTTGTTTTTCTCAATAGCACAAAGGTAAGCTTCAGTAATACCTAAAGAATCGACAACCTCCTTTCTTGTCTTTCCTGAGCTTAATCTAATATTTTTTATTATCTCACCTATTGTCATTTTGGAAAATTTGCGATTTCGCAAAATTGAAAGATTAATTTTCCGCTTCTTTCCTTGATTATTCTAAACCCGTTTAACAAATTCGTCAAGATTAAGTTATCCACAGGCAGGAGGTGTTGACAGAAATAAACAGATTAGTTAAGATTTTTTATAAATGAAATTAGACAGAATAAAAGAATATCTATTAAAAGCCGGCTATGGAAGGGGAGAATTGTCTGAGTTTGCCAGGCTTTGTGACGTCCCAATTTGGCGTCTATCAAAGATTTTAAAGGGAATTCAGCCTCCTTCTCTTTCTGATATGTATAAAATCACAGATGCGTTTGAGAGGATATTCCATAAAAAACTAGACCCAAGGGATATTTTTTGCGATCTAGAAATTAACAAAGATGTTAAGAATGAAGCGGATAAAAAGGGAGATGGTTAAACTAAAAAGTGAAGAAAATAAAAATGAGCTGTCTTTCAGAGAAAAACAACTCGTTGAATTTATAGTTGAGGTTTCAATCTATCTTTCTTATAAAAATTCCAAAAATCAAAATCAGCCAATTACTTAAATATTCCTTGAGGGCAGTCGATTCTGCCCGAAAAGGTTTCCCTCCTTATTAAATAATAATAAAATTTCCCTCCTATGTCAAACGAAGAGAAAAATAAAAAACCATCGGTGAGCTTGAAAATAACCAAAGCGATTCTTAAATCAGGGTTCTTAGCGGAATTAAAACCGCAAGAGTTCCAGACTTTAATTGCGCTTTGCTCATTTGCTGATTACAAAGGCAGATTAAAGGTCTCTTGTAAAAGTTTAGCTCAAGCGCTTTCTCTTTCTGAAAAGCAGGCTCAATTAAGGCTTAAAAGAGTTTGTAATCTTCGATGGCATGGCAAACCTCTGCTTATCAAAGAGCCTTGCAAAGTTAAATTTGCTCCCAACGAATATCGCTTATTGCTCCCTTATGGGCTGATGCTTATCCAAGAAGGCGAACTCCAACGGAAGTCGATGTCTTCGGAAGCGGAAAGGGAAAAAGGCCTGCCCTCGAGCGAAGCGAAGGGAAGTCCGCTTCCTGAAGCAGAGGTTAGTTATAATAATAATGTTGTTGTTAATAATATATATAATAAAGCAACAACAAACAACAAAGAGAGACTTCTTGAGCTTTTAAAAATTGAAGGTGTGACAGAATCAATTGCAAGGGAGTTAGTAGAAAAATATCCTCATGAGCAAATTACTGCCCAGTTAAAGATGCTTCCATATCGAAAAGCTTTAAACCCGGCAGGCTTGCTTGTGAAAGCAATAAAAGGGAACTGGGCGCCTCCTCAAGCTTACCAAGGAATGAAAGAATTGTCTGCGCAAAGAGCAATAAAGAAAGCAGAAGAAGAGAAAATAGCCAGAGAGGAAGCAAGAAAAAGAGCCCGTTGGCAAAAGATTAAAGAGGTTAAAGCCAGGATGTCTCAGAAAGAAATTACTAAACTGCGGGAAAGAGCTAAGGAGAAAATCCCCCAGATTCTGAAATCTGCTTACAGCAAAAAAAATCTTCCTTTGCCAGAGATATTGATTGAAGCAGAGGTGAATCATATCATTGCCACAGAATACTTAAAAAAGTAAATTCTGGACTGTATCTGAGCATCTTTTCGGTGATTGATGATTGGTGATTGGTGATTCAGGAGGTGCTCAGTCGCCAGTCCATAATTGAAAAATTGGACTGGAGAGAAAGGAGAAAAAAGGAACAGCAAAATTAACCATGCATGAAGAAGAGCTCTTATGGTTCCTGGTAGCCCCGTCCTTTTTGGACGGGACTACGAGTAACTATAATAAATTAAAAAAAATCAATGCCCACCAAAAGAACTAACCGTTACCGTCGTCCTGACCCAATTCCAATGAGGTTGACCTCTCGTGATGAGAAAATCATCACCCGCTGCTTTGAAGATAAGCTGATTTCAACATCTGACATTTCAAAAATCTTTAATTTAAGCCTGCCTGTCTGTTCCCACCGTTTAAGAATGCTTTTTTCAAACCACTACCTTGACAGATATTTTTTCCCTGCCAGTTTGCCATATTTGGGTTCAAGCGAAGCCTATTATGCCTTGGGCAAACAGGGCATAGAAATCGCTGCAATGAAAATAGGCTTGGAAAGAAGATACATCCAGCGAGCCCGCCAGAAACTTAAAAAACAACTTAAATCTTACTCTATCCTATTCACACTTGCGCACATAAATGCAATTTCAAAAACAAGAATCGCTTTTGAGCGAGCGTTTTTCAAAGATAAAGAAGCAGAACTGCTGAAATGGATTCCAGAGAGGTTGTTAGAACAACGATTTAAAGCCTGCCCTGAGTGTAGTCGAAGGGATGACGATAAGCGCCTGAAACTAAGACCAGATGGGTTTATGCGGTATCAGATTAAAGATTCAGGAAAGATTTACTCAGCGTTTATTGAGGTAGACCTTAGCACACAGAGCCAAAAACAGCTTCAAGATAAAGTCAGACGCTATCTTGCTTTTTCAGAGACAGATTTGCCATACACTTTCTTTGGCTCTCGCTGGTTCAGAGTGATTTTAGTTTCAAAATCAGAGCGCCGTAGTCAAGAGATTAAATCAGCAATCGAAACCATCACAGAAAAGATTTTCTGGATTACTGAAATCTATAAAATCTATTCAGATGACTGGTTAGATAAGCCTATCTTCTTAAAGGTTGGTTTGCCAGGCAGATTCTCGCTCATCACTAAAAATTGGATACCGATTGGCTTAAAAAATACAAAATAATAAAAGGTCGAAAAGACCTGCCTGACGGCAGGCAGGAAGGAGAAAAATTATGGCTGATTGCTTCGCAAGGCTCGCAACGGCGTCTAAACAAAGTTTTCCTTATAGGAAATCTCACAAATGACCCTCTCTTGAAATACACTGTGTTTACGAAGTAAACCAGTCCTCAGAGTCGGGAAATGCTGTGGCAAGCTTTGGGTTGGCTGTAAATCAGAAAGAAAAAGTCTGCTTTGTAGATGTTGTTGTTTTTTCTAAGCTGGCATCTTCCTGCGCAGAATATCTGAAAAAAGGAAAGTCTGTGTTCGTCGAAGGCAAGCTTAAATTAAGTACATGGGAACAGGAAGGCAAAAAGAGAAACAAGCTCGAAGTTATTGCCAGAACAATCCAGTTTCTCTCACCCAGAGAGGAAAGAGATGAAACTTCCTACTGAGGAGGATTTGGGCGGAAGGGGACTGTTCTCTTTCGCCCAGACGCCTATAATTTTTCTGGCTTTCAGGGTTAGTCTGTGCTTATCAGCTCTGCTGGTAGGCACAGCCTAGCCAAAAGGCTAGACTGCACCTTGAAAAAACAAAGGAGGAAAGATTCCGAAATGCCAGAAAAAGGAGGCAAATTAACTGTTGAAACAGTAACCGAAGAGATTATAGATTCAAGCAAATCCATCCTGCAAAACTATCGGGGAAGAGGAACTCGTGGACTCCAGCAATTTTTCTCCCCGCCACAAGCCGCAAAGCTCGTCTTCAAAGTCTTCGGTAGAGTCGCTACTTTAGACCTGACAGCAGGAAACGGAGCTTTGTTAGCTGCTTTTCCAGAAAACCTTAGATTCGGAGTAGAAATAGACCCAGACCAGACAAAGAATGCCAGCTATAATGCACTCACCGGCGACATCCAGAAAGTCTATCCATTGATGAGAAAAATCGGCTTTCAGATTGATGCCATTGCCCTAAATCCGCCCTTCGGACTTACATGGAGTGACGAATCCTTTGGTGGAAACATAAACTCCACTGTGCTGTGCTATCTTTATGCAACCAAGCTAATCTCATCCTACGGCCAGGGTGTGCTTATCGCCGGGAGAGACAGGTTGATAAGGGAAATTCTACCCCGCAAAGAAGGAGATTACATCTACGCTATAGTAGAAGTAGATAATATGTTTGAAAACGCCGATATTCCCACGGCAATGGCTTTCTTTACCCAAACACCACTTAACGGCGGGCAACTACTGAAACTTCAATCGAAGAGAGAAGAATTGCCAAAGTTAGCAGATGAGATTATCGCAATGCGAAACAATGTCCAGCGATGGACTGCCACTGAAACTTCAGAATATTATCTTGAGCAGATAAGGGAAATGTGGAGGGTGATAAAAAGCGAGTACAAAAGAAGGTATGAAACTGAAAAGACGAAAGAGCCAGAATACAGCCTTGATGTGGACAAGAAGATAAAACTGAAATTAAGTCCGTACCAGAAAGTACTTTTGGCTAATCATGGATACCTAAACACTCTTGAGAATCTCAACAATCAGTCAGCCAATTACTTCGCGCTCAATCCCAAAACATGGGAGATGCTGGCACAGTTTGAATCAGAAGAGTTGATAACCATCTCTCAAAAAGCAAAGGAGACAGTCGCAAAGATTATTTACGATACGCAAAAGCGGATTTGCCCTTTATATCCGGTCAAACCACAACAAAGGTTGGGGTTCCTGTCTGATTTAGACAATATCCTATGCCTTACTGATGACCCAAAACGCGGATTTTCTGCAGGAGAGAAATACCCTCTGGCAGTCAGAACTGCGATAACACGGGAAGAATATACCGAGACCAAGCTCAACAAGGAAGGTGAACTGATTGAGCAAAACAAAGCCAAAGAACGCAAATATCTTCGGATTGAAATTGGAGAAGCAGTGTTTGGCGAAACTAAGGAAGATATTGAGTATCTAATCAACCATTTTGAACTGCCTGACCCGCAAGATATTGTCACAAAGTATCCAGAAGAATATGAGAAATTCATCCGATTGCTGAATTCAATTGAGCATGACTTTGGGTTTCAGCTCAAGAACTTCCAACGCGAGGATATCGCCAGACTACTTTTCAAAGGCAGCGGCTTGCTCTCCTGGGAGCAGGGATTAGGCAAGACATTGGGAGGATTGGTCTTTACCGAAGCCTGCATAAGATTAGGCGCAGAAGACAAAGCTTTGTTCATCGTGCCGCAAGATATAATTCCACAATGGCAAAGAGAGGTTTTTAAGTTCTTTGGTGATAGAAAAGAGCTTACAGTAATTCGCTCAATTTTAGATGCCCGCCGTGTGGCTGAACACCTAAAGGACGGCGGAACCGGCTGGTACATCACCTATTACGAAGCTATATCTCGCAACGGCAGAGAGTTTGAACTTTTACCATACGGTCAAGTCAGACACCTGCACCCTAAAGCTGGTCAAGAATATTATGATTGGCAATTGGAGAAGACTTTAAAGCATCCGACTTTTCAGTATTTGGAATCGGCTGAATTTTGTCCTAATTGCACCGAACCAGCGCAACGCGGCAAGTGGCATCCCAAAAGAGGAATCTGCGAGGAATGCGGATATGTCCACATAAAACTGAAAGTCAAACCTGCCTACAGTCATCTAACCAGGGCTTTCAAGAATGGCGTGATACTGATTGACGAGGGAACAAAAATCAAAGGACATGATACACTGATGAGCAAATCAGTTCGCGGTCTTTCTGCCCGAAACAAACTATTGCTCACTGGCACCCCTATCAAGAATTACATTCCTGATGCCTTCTGGCTCTTATGGTGGGCGCTTGGCAACAATTCGCCGAGATTCCCATTTGACTACCATATAGGTCCTTATAAATTTGCCGAAGAATTCGCGGTGGTTGAATATACCCTTGATAAATTCGGCAGAAAAGAAGGCGGGTCTAAGATATTACCCGAAGTATCAAATCTATCCATCCTCTGGCGACTGCTGTGTTCGTCTATTATCAGACGCCGAAAAGAGGAAACAGGCGAACCACTGGTTGAAAGAACCTTCAGACCAGTCTTGTGCCCCTTTGGCGAACAGCAGAGAGAGATGTACGCCAAATGGCTTGACGGCTTCTCCCGATACTTCATCTCCGCACACCCGGATGCGCCAATATCTCAATACCCTGACTTAGTGGAAAGAAGCGCGGCAATCCTTGGGCAGTTATGGAAGCTTGAGTTTTCATCAGTTCTCCCGCAAGCCGAACCCAGTGGATATTATTCCCACTCTCCCAACTGGACCCCTGCTAACCTCAAAGTGTTGGAATTAGCATACCAGCATGTCCAAAAAGGCGATAAAGTCTTAATCGGCAGTGACCTTATGGCTTATGGCAAATGGGTCGCTGAACAGTTGAACTTGAAAGATTCAGTGAAGGCTATCCACATTGTTGAGGAGAGCAAAATAACAGGACAATTGCAGACGAAAAGTCCCAAGAAAAGAGCAAATATAGTCTATGATTTTCGCAATGACTCAACCAATGTCCTCTGCGCTTCGCTCAATGCGATGAATTTAGGACATAATCTTGATATGGCCAATGTGGTGATACTGAAAGGACTCCCTTGGGATTTCGCCACCTTTGACCAGTTTATTGCCCGTGTCCATCGGCTGACCAGCCAAAAGCCTGTGACCGTTTATATTGTCTTAACCGAAGGCAGTGTTGATGAACGCAAATGGCAACTGCTCAACGACAAATCCGCGGCCGCGCAGTTGGCTTTAGATGGCAGGCTGTTTGAGCAGGATTATGAACAGATTGATTTGCAGAAGATTCTTGATGAACTTAAAGAACAGGGGGTGATGGTTGATTCAGTTGTCCCCGAAGAGTTGGTCAAAAAACAATGGCTGTCGTATTCTGGGGAAACTCAACCTGTCCTAGAGAGAGAGATGACGGAAAAAGAAAAAGAGCTTTTAGAACGCTGGCTGCAACTAACGCCGCCTAAGAAAAAGCTCCGCAAGTTGAAACTCCCAGAAAGTCAGCTTACCTTGTTTGAACTGTAAAAATGAAAGGAGTGAATAGAAATGTCTAGATACTACGGTATGTCAATTAAAATTACAAAGCATGATGAGAATAAAGTAAGCGATATCCTCGATGCTATAAAAAAAGAGTGGGAAGTGCAGGACGAGTGCTGTTGTAATCCAACCGATGAAGACTGCCAAAGCTTCCTGTCAGCATACGGAGAAAGTTTTCTGGGCGGCGGAGAATCAGAAGAGGAGTTTACCGACAGAGTCGCGGTGGCCGTCTGGAAAGCCAACGGCGGTTACTGCCACATACAAGTCGATGCGACTTATTTGGAAGATTTACCTTACGAAATCCATACTCGAGATTACGACGATTATTATCGCATGACAGAACAGGAATAAAGGGAGTGATTTTTTAGATGTATTCCCCGAAAATCAGAGAGGATTTAATTCTGATGATTTATCAGCTAAAGCAAGTGCAGGACGGAAAGCCGATGACCAAGATAGTGGATGAGATTCTCCGTCCTGCGGTGCAAAAACTGCACGAAAAACTGGCAACCTACCAAGACAACGAAGAAGGAGGTGAAAAAGATGCGTTACGATGAGTTCCTAACCAAAGTAGAAGAGAGATACTCAATTCTCTCTCCGCATGACATCTACGCGAACATTCAAAGATTTCAGTTTGTGCCAGAAGAAGGAGGAAGCTATACGCTTAGTCCGCTTTCAGACCCCCAGACAGACTTCCTACCAAAGCGGCTAGAAGATTTAAGCCTTTCGGTGCATGCGCACAAACAACTATGCGCCCGGATTGATGTCCCGTATGCTTTCTTAGGCAGATGTCCTCAAAATCTTCAGTATCTTTTAATGAATTATTTCATTCAACACGGAGGTTACGATAAAGAAGTGATGCTAAGAACAATTTATCAAAATCAACTAAGAGCGATTATGTCCGAAAGATATACTCCCTTTGATGATGAAAAGTTATTTCCCTTAGTTGAGCCGTGGGTGAAAGATACTGAAGTAGAATGGTATAGCTTTGACGAGTATTCCACTCATTTAAGGCTTACCCTTCCAGAGACTTATGAGGAAATCAAAGTAGGCGATGCGGTTCAGAAGGGAATCCACATCACTAATAGCGAGGTTGGAGTTCGTTCAGTAACAATCCAGGCGGTGGTCATTAGACTCGTCTGCAAGAATGGTTTGTTAAGCACAAGTAAAAAGAGCAGAAGCCATATCGGTGACCCGCAAAGATTAGAGGAGCATGTCAAGTATATGATTGAGGAGGCAGTTCTGGATTCTTCGGCTCTCCTGGCGAAATACAAGCAATCTTTGGACATAGCTATTGATGACCCAACTTTGGCTTTAAAGCAGATAGTTAAAACCGAAGGGCTTAGCCAAGCCGAATTTAAAGAATTGTTAAGTGTCTATCTTAATCAGCCAGACCCGTCTTTATTCGGCATTGTCAATGCTTTAACGCAAACGGCCCAAGATTATCCGGCCGAAAGGCGTTGGGAGATGGAGAACATTGCTGGAAGGCTATTGGATTCTGGTTTAGGAAAGCTCTTTCCCTCCTCGGAGGGACAGGGGTGGGTAGAAACAGAGGATTTAGTAGAAGAACCACAAAATTAGTTTACTAAGTTTTGAACTGAAAAAAAGAGGTTTGGGGGAAATCCCTCAAACCTCGCAAAAACGAAATGGAGGTAAAACATGAACCGAGAATTGTTGGAAAAGGAATTTGACAAAGAACAGATAAAAACCAGACAAGGCAACTATGGCAAAAAAATTGACTATGTGGAGACCGCGGCCGTCATCCAACGCCTCAACAATGCCATTGATGGTGACTGGTCATTCGAGATTGTCGAACATATTATCCAAGATAATGATATCGCAGTCTTGGGCAAACTATCCACCAACGGCGTAGTAAAAATGCAATGGGGAAGCCGGAAAATCAAAAAGAATAGCAAAACCGGCGAGATTATCTGCCTTGGCGATGACCTAAAGAGCGCGGCCTCAGATAGCTTAAAGAAAGCCGCCAGTCTTTTAGGCTGTGGTTTGCACCTTTATACTGATGATGAGTTAGAGCCGCTGGTGCCGGCCACCAACAAGAGCGAAGAGAAAATCACCCAAGAGCAGTTGGCGCAGGTTAAAAAATTGCGTACTGACTTAGGGTGGAACGCGGATAAGGTTGTTGAGCAAGCGCAAAAACTGTTCCAAACTGATGTTTTAGAGCTAAATCCGACAATGGCGCAAGCTTTCATCGCCTTTCTGCAAACCCAGTTGAACTCAAAGCAACTAAAGCAGGAGGAAAAGCAAAAAGCGCTTCCTCCACCTGAAGAACTGCCGTTTTAGGGGGTGTTAGCAATGGACCATTTTTCCGTCACCCAATTAACGACTTACCTGAATTGTCCAGCCCAATATCGCTACAGCTACATAGAAAACCTGCCATGGGAGTTCCAGTCAGCGGATTTGGTCTTTGGCAGTGTTTGCCATCAAACCATTGCTCATTTCCATAATCATCCCGAGAATCGGGACGAACTTAACCAGATGGTAGCTGACTTTGAAAGGCGGTGGGAGACGGCGGTTAGAAACACCGAAAACTTGCGTTTCCGAAACGGCGATGAAAAGCAGTTTACAACCCGCGGCAAGCGGCTGATGGAGATTTATCATCAACTGTTTAATCAGGTTGTGGCAGATGATGTGGAACTTTTCTTTGAACTGCCAATGCTTGATTTAGCCACTGGACAGTATGCGGAACAGACAATCCAAGGCCGGATTGACCTTGTTGCCGAAGAAACTGTCTACGAGCTCAAAACTTCCAGCAAGTCTTATAACCAAGCTCAAGCTGACGAAAGTCTCCAACTGACTTTCTATTCGTGGGCGTATCAGTATCTCTATGGCAAACCAGCCAAAGAACTTAAACTGGTGGCTTTAGTCAAAACGCAGGCGCCTAAAGTTCAGGTGCTTGAAACAAACCGAACGATGGCTGACTATACTCGGCTTTACAACCTGATGACTGGCGTAATTGATGCAATAGAAAAAAGGATATTCTATCCTAATCCAATGTCAGTCTACGGCTGCCAAAATTGCCAGTTTCAGCAGGCTTGCAAAGGTTTAAGATAGAATAGTTAAACCTGGGGATAGGCATAGTCCTATCCCCGATATAAAGCAGGAGGTAATGCTATGTTCACCTCAGAAAAGCAAGTCACTCTTTTTGAAGTAACTCCCCTAAAACTTCCTTTCAAGAAGTGGCAAATAAGAGAGGGAAACAGACTCTACAGCAAAGGCGCAACCCATCTTTCTGATACTGAGCTACTCGCTCATATTGTGCGCGACCAGAATATTGCAGAAGAGCTAATGCGACACTTCGGTTCTATAGACGCTATCGGTGACGCCTCAATTGATGAGTTAAAAAAGGTTGACGGCGTTGGCAATGCTCTTGCTGAAGTAATCGTTACATCTCTTGAGTTCGGTCGGAGGGCTTTGCAAAGCCGTGATTTCGACACCATCATGGGTCCAGAAAATGTCTACAACTTACTCAAAGATGAGATGAAGATGTTATGTCAGGAAGAAATGAGGGTAGTCATTCTTGACAATAGAAATCATGTCAGAAAAATTGAGCGAGTATTTGTTGGCACACTTGACACCACAGTCATCCACCCGCGTGAAATCTTCAAATCTGCTATCCGTGCCAGTGCCAAAAGTATCATCCTTGTTCACAACCACCCATCCGGGAACGCCAATCCAAGCGTTGACGACATCCGTATAACCAAGCAATTGGTTGAGGCAGGAAAGCTCATTGAAATTTCTGTTGTTGACCATATAATCATCACGGACGGGCAATATTATTCCTTCAAAGAAGGAGGAGAGCTTTAAATGGCAAAGCGAATTAGAGTAAGGTTCATCCGCCGTTGGCAAGACCTTGACTGGGTCTTTGAAGTAGGAGACGAAATTAGCTTACCTCAAAAAGAGGTTGAAACCGTCAGAGACCGTATAAGAATATGGGGTAAGACCACTGACCTTTGCCCGTATGGATATCATGTTGTGCCTCTCTCCTTCCTTGAAGAAGTAAAAGAGGATGAGAGGAAATGAAGATAGTTCCTATTAGAAAGAAATCGTCAATAACCCCGATAGCGTTTGCATCACTTAGGCACAAGGCTTGTGTTATTTGCAGTGATGATGATTATGTACCAATTGAGGATTTAGATTCCGCTTACGAACATGCGTGGGACCACTGGGATGCATGGAGAATCATTCGTGAAATGGTACCTGGGCAATTGGAGATTCCACTGATATGGCAAAAATTTTTAAGAGGCTTTAAGGAGGCTTTGAGGCAATCGCTGGAAGGATACCAAGAAGTCCCGACAAATCGGGAGAAGGCAAAAGAAGAAGGTGAAAACAGATGTTAAACGACCGAATCAACAATGTGCAAAGAAAAACTCTGGTAGGCGTGGTTTCAGAAGTTATGTCAAGAAAAATCCCTGTCTGCCGTTGGCACAGGCAGGCAAGAAGCCAAGGACGCTTGGGAGGAAAATCAAAATGGGAAATAGAGGAAGCATCTCAGTATTAAATAAGGAAATGGGAAAGGAAAGCGTTGTGCTATTCAGACCATAAGGCGAAGCCGTTGGTGAGCGAAGCGAACATATTTGCGGAGACCTTAACGGCATGGAAGCATTGATTGAAGAAGCAGTTTTAACCGACACCGAAAAGGTATTCTCTCGCAAAGACCCACAAGCAATCATCGCGCATCTATGCGCGGTATCAGTTAAACAAATTGGCAGATGCACCTATCTTGGCAAAGACCAAACTGACGGCGACAATTGCGATAACGGACATTATAAACTGGTGTTGAAAAACGACAAGATGTGGCTTGAGCCAGAAATTACATCACAAACTGAATGGTACAGAGGGAGGAGGTGAAGGAATGAATACTGTTTTTACAAGAGGCATACAAGAAAAATACTCTCAAGAACAAATCACCAAGTTTTTTGAAGCCTTCTTCAGTTTACTGGCAATAAAAACCGATGAGAAACACTTTGTCTTTAAGTTTGCCTCTGATGACAGCGAAGTTTGGGTAATTATCGACAATTATCCAGAAGACGAAGGCGGAAGAACAGCTACACTCTTATTGCCCGAAGATTATTAAGACGAGGGAAGGTGATGAAATGAACGAAGCAGTAGAGCTTTGCTGCCCAAAGATGCAAAAGGCAATACAAAGAAAATGGGTACAACTGATTACCTACCCGCACACGAACACAATCGCATTTATGATTGCTTCTCTGGTTATAGTTTATTGTCCCTTTTGCGGAGAATATCTCCCAGAAACCAGTGAACTTTTGACAAAGACATAACCGAATCGCCCGAATTGCGTCTAAATTTGAGGAGGTCTCCGACCTCTCAGAGAGAGGTGATAAAATGGATGACATTGTTAGAGAAAGTGGGGTAGACCCCACTAACCTTGATCAGGTGGCTCAACTATATGTCTATTGCGGAGGCGGCGAATGGGTAGAGGACATAGAAATAGACGGAGATGAAGCATACGTGGAATTTATGTATTTTGATTTTTATGAGAATGAACGGTATGATGACTTCAAACTGAAAAGAGATAAGCAAGGACGATGGAGCAAAATAGAAGAAGAGTTGGAAAAGGTAGGTGAAAACAATGAATGACGAATTTGTCGAAATAACTTATCTTTTTAACAACATAAACAAAGCTAAAGAGATTATGATAGAGTTGGATACCATAAGTTCCGATATTCTGACAGGCGTAAATGCCTGCGGCAGGCGAGATGGCAAAGTTATAGTCGGTTGCTGCATAAAGCAAGGGCACGACGAAATTGTCGAGCAAGTGAGAGAAATTTTGAGAAGAAGCGGCACACCGTTATCTCTCACCACCACTGAACTGGTTGATAATGCTTTGGCAGGTGAATATACTTTTGCCTGCCTCGGCAATGCAACAGTGATATTGCCATTGATGCAATGACAGCACCTTGAAAACTAAATTGTTCTTTGATATTTTGAACAGTTCTTTCAACATAGTGGTGAACCCGTCCCTAAAATCATGACGGCATTCACCCAAACACCCAAGCACCAATAAAAGAAAAAACTGGTGCTTTTTTCTTTGCGGCTCTCCAATATTTTTTTGTTGATTTTTCAAGAAAAATGATTTATATTATTTCGTGAGAGGGAAAATAATCCTTTAACAACAAAAGTGACAAACGCTGGAGGTAATGACAGATGAAAGCCACAGTAGCAAGATTAAGCCTAGCATGCCTAAGCTTAATCATCTTTGGGCTGATGTTGACAAACCAAGGTTATGCAAGAATTGACCCAAAATCCATTGTTGGGATATGGCTTTTTGACGATGGACAGGGTAGCGTAGCTAAAGATTCCTCTGGAAACTCTCGTCATGGAAAGATAACTAATGCTAAGTGGACTAATGAGGGAAAATTCAACAAAGCATTAGAATTTCCTGGAAACTCTTCAGTTGATATTCCAAGTGATAAGGGGATAACAGTGAATACTCATACTGTTATGGGTTGGGTTAAAGCTGGAATGGCGCCAGGTTGGCAAACGATTGTTGGAAAAACTAGTAAGGAGGGCAGAAATATCGGCATCTTTATCGTGCCAAATGAAGGGGTAATTCACTATTCAATTAATCCTCCTGCTGGACTAGCACAACATTGGACGCAAAATGGAACAAAAGTAGTTTCTGATAAAAAGTGGCATCATGTTGCAATGAGCTACGATGAAAAAACTGGTGTTGTGAAAGGATATGTAGATTCTGAAGTGGATGCGGACACAAAAACACCTTTTACTGGTGATTTGCATCATAGCGATACGCCTCTTACAATAGGTTCAGATGGGCCTTGGGAATATTTCATGGTAAACGGAATTATCGACGAGGCAGCTCTCTTTAACGAAGTTTTAGAGCAAGCTCAGATTAGGGAAATTATTGAAAAAGGAATGAGATTAGTCTCTGCTGTTTCCCCCGCAGCCAAGCTCACCACTACTTGGTCAAGCATCAAGTCCCATTGAAAAACCATTAAAATAAAGGCAGGGTAACCCCCCCCTGCCTTTTCTTTTTTTATTTTTCCCAAACCTCATTTTTTTCTTTACTTTTCCTTCCTTTTTATGTTATACTGATCTTGTCAGTTTAAACTTTTAACTAAACTTAAAAACTGCTTTAAAAAAAGCAGTCTACATCAGTAATTTTGGCTTTTATCTCACCAACCTCCTATCCTAATTTCTGATTTTCCAACCCTTAATTTTCCGCTTATTTCCTTATCTTTTCAATTGAGTTTCAGAAAATAGTTAAACCTTGAAACTCGCCTGTCTGCCTACAGGCAGGCAATCCAAAATGCCCGAGAATAAAATCAAATATCTCTCCAAGCAAGAAGTAGAACGCTTTTTCGAGGCAATCAAAAATCCTCGCGATCTCGCAGTGTTTGCTTTGATTTATTACTACGGCTTGCGGGTTTCAGAGGCATGTCTAATTACTCCTTCGGATATTGATTGGTGTAAGGAGAAAATCTATATCCGTCGGAAAAAAAGTGGCATTAGCGGTGAAAAACCTTTATCTTCGAGAATCAAAGAAATACTAACTGATTATCTGGCAATTAGAAAGCCAACTGGACAAGCATTATTTACTGGCAGACAAGGGAATCTCTCTTCTGCCAGAATTGCCCAACTTTTCAAAGAGTATGCAAAATCCGCTGGACTTCCCTCTTGCTACGCTGTCCATTCTCTCAGACACTCAATCGCCACTCACCTTTTAGCATCTGGCGAAGGGATTGAATTTGTCAAAGACCATTTAGGTCATGTCAACATTCAGTCAACCATGATTTATGCCCAACTAACAGATAAGAAGCGTGAGGAGGTCTTCAAGAGAATGGAGGAAAGCGAGGAAGTGGCAAGATTTTGAGAAGAAGGGCTCCTAACCCCATTTCTCGAACCACTCTATATGATGAAGATTTTAAAATTAATCCTTTGTGATTATCCAAATAGCTTGTGATGTTAGGATAGAAATATAGCTTTAAGCTAAACCTAATCTAATGGAAGAAGGCGAGTACCTTGCGACGAAGAATCTCTGTATCTCACACTATCATCTTTACAATCTGGCTTATAGGAATGAGTCTGTTTTTTTCTAATACTCAACTGCTAAATGCTCAACCACCCAACATCCTGTTAGAACAATTCCTAAAGAATCGTGAGCGAACCCAGAAACGTGAAGCTGTAATTGAGAACTTACTTCAAGCATTAAAACAAACCCAGCGAATACTGGCAGAACGAAAAACGGAAAAGCTTAATTCAACTATTCGGAATTTGCAGAAGTCCTATCAGAACTGGCAAGAAAATACAGCCCAGGAAAGAGAATGGCTTATCAATAAAGGATTTTCTGCACAAATTATCCAGCGCCATGATGATTCGGTTGCGCGTACTGAGGCATCAATACAGAACCTACTTAATCTTTTAACACCATTATTAAAAGATAGAGGAGTAAAAGCGCAAATTGATGCTGTTCAAGAGGCAAAACTAACAACTGATGCAGAAAAGATGCTTGACAAACTTGTGGGGCAACCGGTTCTTCCGCCTCTAAAGCAAACGACGCCGTTTCGCGTTAATCCAAATGAAAAAATCATCACCCAGCAGACAAGGCAATCTTTGTCTGCGATGCCAGAAGCTATTCAGCCCTTAGCAACAGAACCTCCTCCTGGGGATTTAGAAGAAACCGAAGAAGTCAGGTTTACAAACTCAACTACCGAACTTGCCGCGTCTCTAAATAATGACGCTCTGGAGATTTTTCAATATGTCAAAAACACGATAGATTTTGTGCCTTATTATGGTTCAAAAAAAGGTTCGGATAACACACTTCTGGAAAAAGCTGGAAATGACATAGATACCGCGTCGCTTTTACTTGCCCTGCTACGAGTAAGCAACATTCCGTCCCACTATGTTCACGGCAAAATTAGATTAACCCCTTCACAAATGATGGAGTGGTTAGGGGTTGATAATTATTGGGCAGCAGCCCAAATCATCGCTAATACATGGATTCCTCATATTGTATTTGTTGACGCCGATAATCCAGAAATCATCTTGTTTTATGAGATTGACCATACCTGGGTAGAGGCTTATGTGCCTTATGGGAATTACCGCGGTTTAGGCATAGATGAAAGCGATAAATTATGGGTGCCACTTGACCCAAGCTGGAAGCGCTACTATTACACTCAATCTTTGAATCTCCCAGATGAAATGGGATTTGATATTGTCTCATTTTATGAAGAATATCTTTCAGGTGTCCATACGGCAAAACCGCTGGAAGTCTATAAACAGCAATTGGTGAATTATCTTGCAACCACGCACCCCGAGCTTTCCTATGAAGACATTTTAACTACTGTTTATCAGCCAGAAGAGTCATTTGAATTTTTGCCTAACACACTTCCCTATGAAGTGGTTGATGTGATAGATACACCCTCGGTACTTGCCCCAGCGATGAGACACCAAATCCGAATCAAAATATCTGATGATGAAACAACATATTTAGAGGAAGTACTGGATGTTTCTGAAATTGCCAACAAGCAAATCGTTCTTTCCGCAGTGGCTGCAACGCCTGATGACCAAGAAACTATTGATGGACACGGCGGTTTGTATGACACCCCGCCTTATTTGGTAAATTTGAAGCCGGTGTTGCGGATAAATGGCGAGGTAGTAGGGAAGCCAGGTGAACCTTATGGAATGGGACGCGTTAAAACTCTGAGCATTGATTTTCTAATGCCCAAGAAAGTTGACATTGATAGCCCCATCCAACAGACCTCACGAGAGCTAATTGAAAAGGATACTATTCTTGGCAATGATGAGGGTATTGCTATCAATACAGACCGAATCATTGTCCCAGAAATTGTTGAGGAGGAAACTCCAAGTCAGGAATTTGTCTCTGGACAGAAACTTTACCGCACTTCTTTAAATTATCTGGAACGGCTTCAACGAAGTCAGGATGAGATTGGCAAAACACTTGGCGGAACCTTTACAAATTTAGCTACTCGGGCTATTGTATTTAATGGTATTGACTTGGGTCTAGTTGATGGCGCTCCTCAAAAATTCGCGTGGCTAGGTTTGCGCATTGATTCTTCTGCCAATGTCAATTATTTTTCCCACTTTGGCGAGGTTGATAATCACAAGAAAGAGTTTTTAATGCTCTGGGGGCTTGAAGGTTCTTATGCTGAAGCAACTATTTTTGAAGAAGATTTTGAGATTGATGCCATTTCAACCGTTAAAGGATTAGCTTTAATCAATCAGGGAGTGATTAAAGGTGTTGATTATTACAAAATTACTCAAGCCGAAGTAGGGATTATTGATACCTTGAATGTTGCCGAAGCAACCAAAGTTACGATGCGGGATGCGGTATATCAAGGCAATATCATTTATACTCCAAGCGGTGAATTTACTTACGAGAATTGGCGAGGTTTAGTTTATATTATTCTTGACCCGGTTGATGGAGATGGGGGGTATATTATTGGGGAGAATTTGAATGGGGGGTATACAGTAGGCAATTTTTCAGAAGAGATGATTCAGTTTTTTATTAAGTACGACCTTCTTACGAATCTTACAGCGACTATC